>WNFU01001626.1_pt1 | contig 31538 bp, 27 predicted proteins | sample 5400121 | NCBI WGS metagenome assembly WNFU01 (sample SAMN13153360, study PRJNA577476) | soil metagenome | isolation source: 100 cm soil or saprolite under grassland replicate 1 | place: USA:California | collected 2016-06-15
GTGAACAAACCCTCTTCCGGCGGTACTAGCCGATAGCGATGCAGCACTGCCTGCAGCCGATTGCGCGCTTGCGTGGCTAAACGCACCATTTTAGTGCGCTGGGCGACCAACGCGCGCCGATCACGACCGTCCGCTTTGGGAATCCAGAACGACTGGAGCAGGCCAGCGGCATGCAATCGTGCCAAGGCCAGCGCGGCTTTGCGATCGGTTTTGACCGGCACCTGGGTGACCAGCTTGACGTGCGGCGGATGAACGACCGTGACTGACTGAACATACGTCCGCAGGGTATCATACAGGTCGTAAGCATTGGTCGTCATTTCCAGAACCAGCGCATCCTGCGGGGTCAAGGAGCGTTGAATCCATGCCTCAAGCTGATCATAGCTCACCCGCTGGGGTCCGAACACCACGGTTTTGGTCGCATCTACGCCGACCGCGACCAAATAGTGTTTGTGGATATCCAAGCCAATAAAGCGGGTAGGCGAGAGAGGTTCTTGGAGCATACGCCCTCCATGGTACCTGGGCAGCTGGACCAAAACATTGGGGCGCAGTGGTTGCAAGGGCATGCTCTTCACACACAGATACGAGCTCGCTTCCCTCACGGAAGCCTCTCAGGTGAGCGGAGTCGAACGGGCAGTCAAACATCTCGACGGGCTTACCAGTATGGTGTCCCAACGTGCAAGCGACTGGCCCTGCGTCACGCACCCGGAGCAACGCTCCCGTTCGCTCAACGACGGGAAGTATGCTCGACACTGTGCCCGGCTGCAACCGTGGAGCGTCCCCCACGATTGGTGCCAATATGCTAACATCTCGGCTGTACCCCGAGTTGGGCTGGGAGAGGCTGCCTTCCTCACCTGGTTGGGGATCGCGAAAGCCAGGAAGTGGGCATCTACCCGCGCGTGGGGCTGGGAGCAGGCCTCGATGAACGAGGTAGTGCGATCGGTCGCATTGCTGGGTGTCGGCCACCTCGCGGTGGCCTGGAATGAAGAGATGGTGTTTCGCGGGTATGGGTTCGAGACCGTGCGCGAAGCGCTTGGGCAAGGCAAAGCAGTGGCGGTGTTAATCCCAGGGTTTGCGCTGTATCATGGCCTGGACCCGCAGCAGGTTTTAGGAATGTTGGCAGGTGGAACCACGCTCATGCTGCTGAGGTTGCACAGCGATGCGCTCTGGCTGCCGGTCGGTTATCATTGGGCCTGGAATGTGCTCCAGACCGCAATCTTTGGTGCGCCAGACTCCGCGCCCTCCATCCGGCCACTCCACCTCCATGGCCCTGAACGCTGGATGGGTCGCCCGGGTGCCCCAGAGCCAGGGCTGCTCAGCACGCTGGTTCATCTTGTGATGGCGTTGCTACTATGGCTGTGGATGCGGCGCAGCGACACGCGGCGCGGTTGAGGATCTCGGTTGTAGAGATCCTGTTCTCCTGGATATTCTTCCCCAGTTGCGCTCTTCAGGACGGCTTGTAGGCGGGCCGCCATGCGCCCCAAGCCCAACCGGTGTCCAGAGCGATCGACAGACCTATGTACGCCTACGCCGTTATCCGTACTGTTCGGCTGGTCGTAAACTGCCAAACGTGCTGGGCGCGCTGCTCGTCGTAGCTCGCCGAGCTGATGATCGGGATACCCGGTAGTTGCCGAGGTGCAGCAGGTCGTCATGGCCCGAGCCAATCGCCTGTACGTGCGCGGCAACCGCAAGGTCAGCACCGCATTATCAGGTGTGGGCCAGACCACGACGATCAGCCTGGCATATTCGGCGAGCAGTTCATGGCCTGTAGGTTCCGCGCAGTGCGAGCCGCCGCGCCAGTTCGCGGCGCCGGAGCACGTGACGCAGTCCATTGAAGAGCAAGGCATTGGTGAGCGACTCCCTGTGCTGACGATCGCGATGTCGATAAGCTGGCTTGGCAGATCGCCCTCGGTCTATGACAACGCTTCGCGATATACTGGAATACATCATAGTGAAGGCAGCGTGGTCGCGCCCATTGGCCCGTGTGTCCTCATACAACGACGGCTATGGGTGGATCGCCATTGCAGTTTGCGCCGCCCGCACCACCTGCCGAATGGCTGCGATCGTCGCCTGGGCGTGATCGCGGTCGAGGGCCAGCGCCATATGGCTTGCTCCGGCGACGACACGATGGATCCCAACGGTTGAACGGGCCGCCAATTCAGCGTTGAGCCCAGTCCAGATCTGACGCGAGCGATCCGTGGGTTGGTCGGCGCTGAGGACGACCAGCGGCAGTGCGCCGTAATCATGGCTGGCGCCTAAGACCTCGGCAGAGGTCGCCGGCATCGCATGGTTTTGCACGCTGAGCGTGTCCCAAAAGGTCGTCGTGAGATTTAAGGCATCGAACGCTGCTCCAGATGGTGCCGGCAGATCGTCGTGGCCGGGCGTCATGCCAGCGAGCGCCACCAGCCGCATCACACCCAACCGCGACAGGAGTGGGGCCAGGCGCATGATGGTTTGGCCTTCGGCCTGCCACGCAGCATTGATCTCCGGTGGCACGCCAGGTGTATCGAAGAGCGTTCCGGGGTCGACCAGCACCATGCCGGCCACCTGATCGCGATACTGGTCGGCATACAAGCGCGCGACATCGCCGCCAAACGAATGGCCGACCAGCACATAGGGCGGTGCGATGTGCGCGTTCGTCAGCAAGGCGCGCAGTTCCTGCACATTCTGCCGCGCATCACGTGGAGCCGGGCCAGGGTCGCTCCAGCCGAAGCCGGCGCGGTCGTAGGCGCACACGCGCGTCATTTTTGCGATTTCGGGTTGCACCAGGCCCCACTGTGCCGAGTTTCCCGCCCCGACGTGATCCAGGATCACCGTCGGGCTCCCTTCGCCCATGCAGAAGATGTGCAGCTTGTAGCCGCCCACGTCAATCAGCTGGCCGGGCGGCGGGTAGCGCGCCGGTCGCGAGCCGTGGCGATGGCCTGCTCGATCGCACCAACGGCAGCCAGACCGCCAATCAGCGCCAGCAGCGCCAGCAGCGCGCGCCCGCTCCAGCGCACGATTCGGCTGATCCGCCGGGCCGGTGCCGACGGAGTGGTGGTTTCGCGTGATGACGCGATCGTGTTCGTCGTTGTCTCCTGATGGCCATATACATCCGTTTCACCGGATGGCTGCGCGCTTCGTAAGCTTTCACGCTCGCCGTGCTCAGCGGGCGACAATCAGAGGATACAGCCCAAGGGGGTGAAGTGCCATTCACCAACGTGCGTAGCTGGGGGGTGTATCGTTTGTTCGGCGGCAAAGTAGTTGCCAGATACGGGTACGTGCGGCCATTAAGCGCGTAGCAGGCGACATGCAGGTGACCGTCCCATCCAGGCTCTATGTACGGCGCGATTAGCTCGGCCATTGTCCAAAGGCGCGTTGATAATCAGTAGGCGTCAGGGCAAAGACCAGCATATCAAACAGACTGCCATCCGGACCCCGCGCATTATTTCGCAAGCAGCCTTCGAGCACGTAGCCGAGGCGTTCCGGCACATGCCGACTGCGGGCATTCTTCTGATCGCAGACGATCGCAACACGTTGAGCACCGAGCGTATCAAATGCTACTTGGGTGATCAGGCGAACCGCTTCAGATAGATAGCCATGCCCTTCGGAACTGGGGTGCAACCAATATGCCAAATCAAAAGCCGGAAGCGACCAATCAGTAGGGCGTAAGCGGAGATCACCAAGGAATTGATCTGTGCGCTGGTCGCAGATAGCCAGGTGAAAGACCTCCCGAGTCATCCAGCGCGCCTGGGCCTGTCGTACAAAGGCCAGTGTATCATCAAACGACCAGGGTTGCTCAAAACCAGGTAACCATCGATGCAGATGCTCATGAGCACTGCGAATCGTTGCACACAGCATCGGGGCATCGCTATCCACATAACGGCGGAGAACGATACGCGCTCCAGTGAGTTGCTCTGGTAGTGAGCGCAAAATCGGGCGAGGTTGGGACATCAATTGACCTTCCGTTTTTATGGTAGATTCTCGATGCGAATCAAACCGCGCTTGAGCGCATAGATGATAATCTGCGTGCGGTCGCGTAGACCGAGTTTGTCCAGCACGCTCGCCACATGGGTTCGGACGGTCGCCTCACCAACGTGCAGCGCCGCCGCGATTTCGCTGTTGCTCCGGCCACGCGCCAGTTCCTCGAAGACCTCGCGCTCACGCGCGCTCAGGCTGGCCACCGGGTCGCCTTCGTGCAGGTGCTCCACCAGCACCTGGGTCACGGCGGGGTCCAGCACCCGCTGGCCCTGTGCGACGCGGACAATCGCCTGCACCAACTCCCCAACGCGACTGGCTTTGAGGATGTAGCCGTCGGCGCCGGCGCGCACGGCTGCCAGCACCCGCTCATCGTCCAGCGAGGAGCTCAAGATCAGGATCTTGCTGCGCAGGCCCGCCTGCCGTACCTGCTGTAGCACCGCCACGCCGTCCATCTCAGGCATCAGCAAATCCAGCAGGATCACATCCGGCTGTAACGCCTGGGCCAGCTGCACTGCCTGCGCGCCGTCGGCAGCCTCGCCGACTACCCGCACCTCTGGCCGACTGGTTAGCAGCGCCTGTAATCCCTGACGCACCACGGCGTGATCATCCACAATCAACACGCTTACCGTCATCACTCGCCGTCCTCGCTCCACTTGAGCGGCACCGTCAGGCGCAGGGTCGTGCCGCGACTGGTATCCCGCTCGATCAGCAGCATGCCGCCGAGCGCGTGCGCCCGTTCCTGCATGTTGAGCAGGCCAAAGTGTCCGCCGCTGGCCCCGCGCGCCGGGTCGAAGCCGTGCCCGTCGTCGGTCACGCTCAGCGTGATCTGTCGCTGTCCTTCCACCAATGATACGAACACCGCGTGCGCTTCGGCGTGTTTGGCGACGTTGCTGAGGCTCTCCTGGGCCACGCGGTAGATACCGTCCGCGACCCCACTGGGCAAATAGCGTCCGGCGAGCGCGATCGCACATTCGACCGGAACGCCCTGGGCCGTTTGCCAGCGCTGACACAGCTCCTGCAGCGCCTCGGCCAGGCCGCGCTGCATCGCCTGCGCCGGACGCAGATCGACCAGGATCGCGCGCAGGTCGAGCAGCGTTTGATCGGCCAGCGCTGCGACCGCCTGCGCCTGCTGGGTAGCCTGGACGCCATCGCGCGCGAGCTGTTCCGACAAAGCGGCCGCCTGCGCCGACAGGCTGAAGAGCTGCTGGGCGATATCGTCGTGCAGATCGCGCGCGAGGCGCAGCCGCTCGGCCCGGATCGCTGTCGCCTCCACCTGGCGCGCCAGCTCGCTATTGTGCTGCGCCAGCTCGCGCAGCGTCACAATACTCTGCGTCAGCGTGCCGGCCATGTCGTCGAATTGTTGCGCGAGCATGCCAACCTCGTCGGTGTGCCGATCGCCGATGCGCGCATCCAGATCGCCATTGGCGAAGCGCTGGCTGGTGCGCGTAATCGCCCGCAGGCGCCGCGCCAGCGGCCCGGCAATCAGCCAGGTGAGCAGCACCGCCGGTGGAATCGCGACGACGGCGGTTAGGATGCTAATCGCAAGTAGCGATGGCCCCAGACCGCGCACCTGCGTGCCGCCGAGATCAAACTCAATCGTGCTGTCATCAAACCAGATCGGCTGGGCACGGCTAATCGCGCGCGCGCCAGCGATCAGCGGCAGAACCACCTCCGCAGTGCGCTGCCCATCGATCGTGAGATAGCGCTCGCCCGCCGGCTGCGTGAGCAGCGCCGATGCACAGTCTGCTAATGCCATGCCCACCTGGCACGGCGCGGCGCCACGCCGGTAGCGTACAATCTCATCCGCCGTCACGATCAGGACGAAGGTTCCTTGGCCAGGCATTGGTCGAGATTCCGGCCCCTCCGCCGGTGCGCCGCGCTGCCAGTCCGCGACGGTATGCTCGGCTTCGCTGCGCAGCTGCTCCAAGGCGAGGCGCTCGGGCCGAATCATGACCACCAGGAAGATCAGCAGTAACAGGCTCATGCTCGTCAGGATCGCCACAAGGATGTGACTGCTGAGCAACTGCGCAGTGAATGAGCGCATGCGGGCGACAATTGACACCACCGTTTTCCTTCGTGACTGCTCGTGTGCAGCGATCTGCTCTCACTATGGTAGCACAGATGGATCGTACATAGCTCAACGTGGTGCGGATAGCATCTCCGCACTCTGTGGAGCGCGCTCAGTCCAATGATGTAGGTCGTGCGACTCAAGACTGTTCCACAGAGTGCGGAACATAGTTCCACAGCCTGTGCAAGCATGCATGCGGGTCGCACGGTATGATGGGAGCATCGGTCAACCACGATCACGCGGACATTCCGCACGGTGACGTGCATCGATTGCAGGCGGCCGATCGCCCGTGCGACCTGAGCGAAGCATCGCTCAACTGAAAGGAAATCGATCATGGCAACCATCGCAACGTCGTCGCCAAGAGCGAGTGTTTCACCGCTCAAACGGCTGATCAGCGGTCACCCGCTGACCGCCTACTTCGTGCTGGCATTCGCGTGTATGTGGATCCCTGTCCTGCCTCTGACACTGTCGCGGAATGCTGGGACTGGTTTGCTGCCGTATGATCTGCCCAGCGTGCTCATGAATGTGCTGCTCGCACTCACGGTCATCTCGGGGCCGACTCTGGCGGCACTTTTGGTGACGGGCATCACCGAGGGCCGCACCGGTGTGAAACAGTTGCTCAAGCGGTGTATTCAGTGGCGGGTCGGCCTGCGCTGGTATCTAGTCGCCCTGTTGATCATGCTGATCGTCTGGCTGCTCGGCTACACCGCCATCTTGGGGCTGCCGCTGCTGGGTGGGGCCGCAACCCACTGGTCACTCTTGTTTACCGTCTTTCTGCCGCTGGTCGCATTCGGGATTGTCATCCCGGCGATCGACGAAGAGCCCGGCTGGCGTGGCTTTGCGCTGCCGCGGCTCCAGCAGCGCTACGGGCCACTCTGGGCGAGCGTGATTCTGGGCACGTTGCACGGGCTCTGGCATATCCCAGCCGTGTTCACAGTGCTGTATGGCCCGCTGCCATTGGCCAACCTGCTGCCGTTCATCCTGACCGCGGCGCTCGCGACGGTGCTGTACACCTGGGTGTATAACCATACCGGGGGCAGCATTCTGATTGCGATGCTGATGCATGCCGCCTCCAACGCGTCGAGTGGCTGGCTCACCACGCTGCTGCAGGAAACTGGCCTGGCGACGCCGGAGACCGGCTGGGTCGGCTATATCGTCGCGCATCAATGGCTGAATGTCATCGCTTTCGGCCTGGCCGCGCTCGTCGTGATTGTGACTACCCGCGGCCGGCTTGGGTACCAGGCGGAGCAGAACGCGCGACTAATCATACCATCGCACCCCGAAGCGACGCCTCGCACTCAGGGTTGAGATGATCTGCCGCAAGTCGCTGGGACGCGCGCTCTGCGCCATCCTGAGCGAGAACGATAAGGAACATATTTTATGGCAAGCTCTATCGCGATGCCCAAGCCCACACCCACCTCTGCGTTCACTCGCCTGCTTCGTCGCTACCCGTTGACGGCGTTCTTTCTGCTGGCCTATGCGCTTACATGGCCGTATATGATTGTGGATGCGCTCGGCTCGTACGGCCTGCTGCCGTACCGCCTGCCGGTGCTGCTCTTGATCCCAATGGGCTACGGGCCGACCTTTGCCGCACTGATTGTTACCGGCGCAATCAGTGGCAAGGCGGGCATCCGTATGCTACTCAGGAGACTGCTGATCTGGCGCGTCGGGCTGTCCTGGTATGCTATCGCCATGTTTGGCTCGATCATCCTGTCCGCGATCGCCGTCGTGGTGTATGCCGGGCTGACTGGTACACCGCCTGTGCTGCCAGCAGTCTCCGCGCAGATCCTGCTCACTGCCCCGCTGCTGTTTCTGATCGGCGGGCTGCTCAATGGCGAGGAGATTGGCTGGCGCGGCTTTGCACTGCCGCGCTTGCTCGCCAAACACAGCGCTCTGACCGCGAGCCTGACTCTGGGTGTGCTGTGGGCACTGTTCCATCTGCCGCTGTTCTTCACCCGCGGCGATTCGTTTGCCAGCACACCGCCGCTATCGTTCTTGATCCGCATGATCGGCGCGGCGATCCTGTTTACCTGGGTTTTCAACAACACACGCGGTAGCCTGCTCCTGGCCTACCTGATGCATGCAGCGAGCAATTTCTGGCCGCGTGTGCTCCCGATCGGCGCGATGGCCAGCCCATTCGCCTGGCTGCCGGATGGCATCACCTTCCTGGCCGTCGTGCTGGTGGTGGTGATCTACGGGCCGGCGCACCTTTCGCGCAAATCGCTGTCCGACTGGCCGACTGCGCCGGCAGGCGCTGCACGGGATGGCGTCCGGCACATAGCATCATCTGAGTAACTACTCAGATCAACCAAGCTCAACCCTAACCGCAGAAAAGGAAGTGGACTTCGCATATTGAATTTCATGGAGGAATAAACCATGCAGCAAGAGCATAACGTTTCCCCGATCCCGCAATATAGCTTGGGTAAAATACTGGCCATCTGGGCTGCGGCGGCCGTACCGATGGCCATCCTGGGCTGGGTCGTCGCCCCGGCATTGGCATCCGGATCGCCGACCGGCCGACAGGCGTTCACCACTAGGGTGATGGCGTTAACGATCGGCCTGATATGGCAGTTTGTCCTGGCGATAATCATCATCTACCGCGAAGAAGGCGATCTGCGCTGGGCGACTATCCGGCGGCGCTTGTGGCTTACCACGCCGAAGGATCCAAAAACGGGTCAGCCCCGAGGCAGGCTCTGGCTGTGGCTGGTGCCGCTTGTGATCCTGAGCGCCGTATGGGAAATAGCCCTGCATGCACCGCTGGATAATCTATGGGTCAAGGTGTTCTCGTTTTTCGCCGAACCACCCGGTTTCAGCGGACGCGAGCTCTTGGAATCACGAGAAGCACAGGCCCAATTGGTGGGCGCCTGGGGGTTCTTGGCGCTGTATGCTGTCAACGCGTTGTTCAACACATTCCTGGGCGAAGAATTCCTGCTCCGGGGTGTGCTGCTACCCAAGATGAAGGGCGTGTTTGGCAAATGGGATTGGTTGGCGAATGGTGTGCTCTTTGGTATGTATCATCTGCACCAGCCCTGGGGAATACCAGGGAATATCGTCAGTGCTATCTTCTTGGAATCCTACCCGGCCAGGCGCTTCCGTAGCGTTTGGATATCTATCATCGTCCATTCTGCGCAAAGCGTGTACTTCTTGTTCCTGCTCCTCGGGCTCGTGCTGGGGTTGGCGTAGGGCTACATAGAGGCTCTCTCACGGTAAAGCCTGAAGAGAAGTCATGTCGTTCCGACACACCGCCGGCATGAAAATGGGTGTACACTCAAGCGCACGGCTGGTATCAAGGTCGTTTTTGCATAGTGCTACGAGTCTGAGAAGAGACTGACCTGGATGCTGAATGGCACATCGCCTTGTGGTACCCGACCCGCTCGGGAAGCACGTACATCAGTCTCACACTGAAACTGCATCCTACCTGCCGTCACTGTATTCGCGTGGCTAGAGTGAGGAAGCCAATGGACGTGTTATACACTGCCTGTGCCGGCTTGGATGTCCACAAGAAGCTTGTGGTTGCCTGTGTCTGCATCTCTGGTGATCAAGCACGTCCTCACAAAGAAGTGCGCACGTTCAGCACGATGACCGCCGGCATCTTAGCGCTTTCTGCATGGTTGACGCAGATGGGCGTGACGCACGTCGCGATGGAGAGCACCGGCGAATACTGGAAACCACTCTATCAACTTCTCGAAGGCAATTTCACGCTGCTGGTGGTCAATGCCCAGCATATCAAGGCCGTGCCAGGGCGCAAGACAGATGTCAAAGACGCTGAGTGGATTGCCGACCTGCTTCGACATGGCCTGCTGCACGGGAGCTTCATTCCGCCACAGCCGCAGCGCGATTTGCGTGACTTAACGCGCCAACGCACGAACCTCATCGCCGATCGTGCTACCGTCGTCAAACGGCTACAGAAGGTGTTGGAGTGGTCAAACATCAAGCTCGCCTCGGTCGTCAGTGATGTTATGGGGCTTTCGGCTCGTGCGATGCTCGACGCGATTATCGGCGGTGAAGCGGACGCTGAGCAGCTGGCGAGCCTGGCCAAAGGGCGCCTGCGCAGTAAACAAGCTGCCCTGATCCAAGCGCTTGAAGGAACGGTACGTGACCACCATCGCTTCATGCTGGCACAACATCTCGATCAGATCGACTTTCTTGAGCAGCAGATCGCGGCCTTGGATACCGAGATTGTTGCCCGTGTCACACCAGCGCCGATGGAGTCGGATATGTCGACTGAGGGCGGCGTCGCCGCGTCAGCGGAGGGCGTGGGCGCCACCCCGACACCTCTTGCGAACACCTCCCAAGCAGCGGATGGAGACGCGCCGGTCACCTGGGCAGAAGCAGTACGTATCTGGGACAGCATCCCTGGCATTGGTGGCCGTATTGCCGAGCAAATGGTGGCTGAGATCGGTGCTGATATGAGCCGTTTTCCCAGCGCTGCCCATCTTGCGAGTTGGGCCAAACTGTGTCCAGGCAACCACGAAAGTGCCGGAAAGCGTCTCTCAGGAAAAACGGGCCAGGGCAACCGCTGGTTGCGAAGTGCGCTCATCCAAGCCGCGCATGCCGCAGTCAAGGTAAAGGAGAGCTACCTCGGTATATTCTACCGCCGCCTGGCCGTCCGTCATGGGGTCAAGAAAGCCATTATGGCTGTCGCCCACAAACTATTGGTGATTGCCTACACGCTGCTGAGCAAGCACGAGCTGTATCAGGAGCCGGAACCGAACGAGCGTGATACTCGGCGGAAAGACCAGACTCTGCGCCACTTGCGAGACCGTATTGAGCAACTCGGCTACACGGTGAGTCTCGAACCACGGGAGGCTGTCGCCCCCTGAACGCCTAAGGCAACGGAGATTTTCACATCAGTTCCCCATGCGGCTCGCGCCGCACACTGAGGAATGAAAATGGTAGAATCTCATCCCGAGAGCTGGCCCCAAGGTCGATATGTCTGTAGTGCTGTGAGTCTGTACATCAGTTTGACCTGGATGCCGAACGGCACACTGAATTGTGATCACCGCTCCACGGCGGGAAGCACGCACGTTAGATTCTGTATCTAACCGGCATCTGACCAGCTTGCGGTTCGGAAGCTGCTGCTCAGGAGGGTGGTTATGCACGTCGTCCATATGCGCTGTGCTGGTCTGGATGTTCATAAGAAGTCGGTTGTAGCTGCCGTTCGGCTGCTGAGTACTGATGCTATCCTCACTACCCATGTGCGTACGTTTGGTACCACTACCAAGGCTTTGCTCGATCTGGTCGCCTGGCTGCTTACCTTCGAGGTCACGCACGTCGCGATGGAGAGCACCGGCGAATTCTGGAAGCCAATCTACAACCTGCTGGAAGGCAGCCTTGAGGTGCTGGTCGTCAATGCGGCGCACATCAAGCACGTGCCCGGTCGCAAGACTGACGTCAAGGACGCCGAGTGGATTGCTGAGTTGCTGGCCCACGGTTTGTTGCGGCCCTCGTTTGTGCCGCCTGCTCCGCAACGCGCGCTGCGTGACCTGACCCGTCAGCGCACTCACCTGATTCAGGAGCGCGCCAGTGTGGTCAACCGAATGCAGAAGGTGTTGGAATGGGCCAATATCAAGCTCGCCTCGGTGGTGACCGATATTACTGGTGTGTCGGCGCGAGCGATGCTTCAGGCATTGGTCGAGGGTCAAACCGACGTCACAGCCCTGGCTGAGTTGGCCAAGGGTCGCTTGCGAACCAAGCAGGCCGAGCTGGAGCAAGCGCTGCGTGGGAGTTTGCAGCCACACCACGCCTTTATGCTCGCACAGCATCTGGCACTGATTGATGTGTTTGACGAACAGATTGCGGCCTTTGATGCCCGGATCGACCAGGCGATTGAGCACACACGACCAAGCCCACCGCCTCCAGACGGTCGAGGCGAACCAGACCAGGAGCACAGCGGGAGTGAGGCAGCGAGCGCGCCAGAAGGCTCGTGGGCAGCATCGGTGATTGTGGATGCGATACCGGGGATTGGTGAACGTATCGCGGAGGTGATCGTGGCCGAATTGGGGACAGATATGAACCGCTTCCCAAGCCAGGCACACGTGAGCAGTTGGGCCGGACTGGCACCAGGTCAGCACGAGAGCGCCGGGAAACGCAAGAGTACGCGCATCCGCGATGGGAACCGCTACCTTCGAAGCGCACTTGTGCAAGCCGCCTGGGCGGCGGTCAAGAAGAGCGAGAGCAGCTTGGCTGGCTTCTACCGCGGCGTGGCGGCGCGCCGTGGCAAGAAGAAAGCGATTATCGCGCTGGCACATAAGATACTCGTGATTATCTACACGCTGCTCAAGACCGGGCAGGTGTATCAGGAACGTGGCGCTACTGCGCTTGACGACCGCCAGAAGGAGCGCTTGCTGGCACGAATGCAGCGCCGGCTCGAAAAGCTCGGCTATAAAGTGATGCTCGAACCGATCGCGGCTACTGCCACGACATAGCCCGTCAGAACCGTATTTTCACGTTAGCCCCATAATTTGAGCAAATCCTAGTCAATTTGGTCGATGGCGTGAAAGGGTTTACGAACAAGGTGCTGTTCATTGCCAGTGAATGCCAGAAAGTGGTTGGTGTGGAATGGCAAACAAGGCAAATGGCGTTTTTCCCCAAGGCAGCACTTGCGATCATCCCCGCTGCCGGACACGAGATGTTTGCAGAGAACCCTAAAGCGAGCATAGCGGCGGTGAGAGACTACCTGGATGCACCGATTCGGCGAGTGGAGGGCAAAAGTGAAAGGCGATTATCTCCACCTGGGTCTTCAATACCACCGGCGGGAGCCTGCCGAGTATTGCGCTGTTGCACGCCGCCGGCAACGTCTGGGAACCGTTCGTAGCTGTGCCTGGTACCGCCACACCAGTGTAGTGCATGATTAGGGTACTGTGGGTGGTTGCGATCAGCCTGCTGGTTGTGTGCAGCTCTGCACACCTGCGCCGCACGCCGGCGGCCCCTCCGTCGGCGAGGCTACACGGCGCAACAGCGCACCGGAGAGTATACGTTGGCAGCCGATCACGCAATCTGATAGGAGATGATCTTTATGATAACGACCCACACCGTTCCGCCCATTCAGACCGCCCGCGCCGTCCCAATCACTCCGGCGCAGCATACCCTGGTGCAATCGATCGTGTTGCACCTGCTGCCCGGAATCCTGATCGCCGTCGTCTTCTTTAGCAGCGCCCCGCTGGCCCGGCAGTGGCAACTGCCGCCGTTTATGGCGCAGTGTTTCGCCGATCTGGTCGTGCTCGTGCCGAGTGTGCTGGGCTTCTTATACTATCAAGGCTATCGAACCAATGGCCGCCTCTCGCTTAATGGGGTGGTGCTCTATCGTGATCGGCTGCCATGGTGGCAGTTCATGGGATTCGTTCCGCTCATCCTGGTCGCAGCGGGCGGGCTGACCGTGCTCCTGGCGCCACTAGGCACCCGAATATTCACCCGGTTCTTTGCCTGGCTCCCCGCGACATTTCTCACGACCACCGATCTGCATGCCTACAGCCGATCGACGCTGATCAGCTCGTATCTGGTGTTCTTTCTGATGATCGTCCTGATCGCCCCGATTTTAGAAGAGCTGTACTTTCGCGGCTACCTGTTACCGCGAATGGCGCGTTTCGGGAGCTGGGCATTGGTGATACACAGCGCCCTGTTCGCGCTGTACCACGTGTGGTCACCCTGGCTGGCGATCGGACGGGCGCTCAGCGTGTTACCGTTGGTCGTGGTGGTACACTGGAAACGCAACCTCTACCTGGGCATGGCGGCGCATATTCTGGCAAATAGTGTTGATGCTCTGGTCGGCGCGGCGTTCATCATCCAACAGTTCTGACCGCCGATATCAGGTTGAGCGGTTCATACCAAACAGGATCCCTACGAAAGGAGATAGACCATGCTATTCGTGAGGACGTTTTTATCAACATCAGCTGTCGAACAATACCGCTCCGAGCGCCAGTCGTCGATTGGGCGGCCATCGCGATTGAGGGCATCGTGGCCGTGCCGTAGGTTGGTCATCGTGTACTCCTGCGGAGATGGCTATGGTTGGATCAACATTGGGGTTCGCACCGCATGCACCACCTGCTGAATGGCTGCGATCGTCGCTTGGGCGTGATCGCGGTCGAGGGCCAGCGCCATGTGGCTCGCCCCCACGACGATGCGATGGATACCCTTGGTTGAACGGGTCGCCAGTTCAGCGTTGAGCTCGGTCCAGATCTGACGCGAGCGATCCGTAGATTGGTCGGCGCTGAGGACGACCAGCGGGAGCGCACCGTAATCATAGCTGGCGCCTAACACCTGGGCGGAGGTCGCCGGCATGGCCTGGTTTTGCGCGCTGAGCGTATCCCAAAAGGTCGTCGTGAGATTTAAGGCATCGAACGCTGCTCCAGACGGTGCCGGCAGATCGCCGTGGCTGGGCACTAGGCCAGCCATCGCCGTCAGCCGCATCACACCCAACCGCGCCAGGATGGGGGCCAGGCGCATGATGGTTTGGTCTTCGGCCTGCCACTGTGCGTTGATCTCCGGTGGCACGCCAGGTGTATCGAAGAGCGTTCCGGGGTCGACCAGCACCATGCCGATCACCTGATCGCGATACTGGTCGGCATACAAGCGCGCGACATCGCCGCCAAACGAATGGCCGACGAGAATATAGGGTGGTGCGATGTGCGCGTTCGTGAGCAAGGCGTGCAGTTCCTGCATATTCTGCCGTGCGTCACGTGGGGCCGGGCCAGGGTCGCTCCAGCCGAAGCCGGCGCGGTCGTAGGCGCACACGCGCGTCATTTTTGCAATTTCCGGCTGCACCAAGCCCCACTGTGCCGAGTTTCCCGCCCCGACGTGATCCAGGATCACCGTCGGGCTCCCTTCGCCCATGCAGAAGATGTGCAGCTTGTAGCCGCCCACATCGATCAGTTGGCCGGGTGGCGGGTAGGCGCGCCGGTCGTGAGTCGTGGCGATGGCCTGGTAGATCGCACCGACCGCAGCCAGGCCACCAATCAGCGCCAGTAGCCCCAGGAACGCGCGAGCGCTCCAGCGCATGATTCGGTTGATCAGCCGGCCTGCGGTCGGCGGGGAGGTGGTTCCACGTGATGACGTGATCGTGCTCATCATTATCTCCTGAGGCTTCATTCATAAGGGCGAGTCGTGCCGCCAATACGCGGCCTTTGGCGAACCACGTGATCAGAGGCATGGGATTCTCCTTGTTATTTTGCGCCGAACGCCGTCCTGCACACCCTGATCGTCAGCTCCCGACCGCCTGCGGCACAATCGCGCCGACCGCGGAGTGGCGCAGGAGCGCCAGAGCGACGAGCGCAACGAGCCCAAGGACGCAGAGATAGGCGAACCAGTCGCCGAAGCGGACGTAGAGCGTGGGTGTGCTGCGCGACACAATCACGGCCATCGTGGTTGGCGTGTCACCGTTGAAGGAGTCGGTCTGTGCCAGCACCTGGCCGTACGGATCGATCACCCCGGAGATCCCGCTGTTTACCGGGCGCACCACCCACAGCCCGTCTTCGATCGCCCGGAAGGTCGCCATTCGCGCGTGCTGCGCGCTAACGCTCTGCCAGTCCTGGGATGGCACGAGCAGGATGTCGGCTCCGGCCTGGCCCGCCTGGCGCACCAGTTCGGGAAAGTCGGCGTCGTAGCAGATTATCGTCGCCAGCCGGCCATAGGGGGTGGTGACGACCGGGACGACCAGTGGGCCGGCAAGAACCGACATGTTCTCGCCCGGTGTCGGGCGCGCTTTGTGGTAGTCCCACACCATTGTGCCGTTTGGGTCGAGCAGAATCACGCGGTTTTCCAGAAACGGGTAGTGATCGGTCTTGCCGAACATAATCAGCCCGATCTGCGCATACAGGCCTTGCTGGCGCGCCAGCGCGGCGGCGCGTGCAACCAGCGCCGGGACATCTTCCTCCAGCACCGGCGCGGCGGTCTCGCCCCAGGCGATGATGCGGGCGCCATCTCGCGCTGCCAGTTCGCTACGGCGGAAGAGGTCGTCGACGATCGGCGTGAAGCGCGCGCTCGCGCCGGCTCGCTGAGCAGGAGTGCCTGGCGTCAACGTGCCAGGGTTCATGGCCGAGATAGTGGCGAACAGATCTGCGCGCGAAGCAATCGCCGCCACCGGCACGGCCGGCGCGGTTGGCAGTGGCGAGGCTAGTCGCGCGAAGCCAAAGCCCAGTACCGCCAGGAGCGTCACCGCGAAGCCGAGCACGGGGAATCGTACTGCCCGCCAGCTCCCACGCTGCTCCCAGATCGTGTTGGCCACGCCAGCGAACCAAGCCATCAGGAAGGTCAGTCCCCACATGCCACTAACCGACACGATCTGGATCAGCGGCAGCAGCCCGGCCTGGGTATAGCCAGGTGAGTCCCAGGTGCCGCTGACCGCAAAGAGCGACGGGAGCGGAGAGCTGACGAGCGAGCCAGCGAGCAACGAGCCCAGCCAGTCGATCATGGTCAGCGCCAGCGGGAAGGCCAGCGTGCGGGCCAGGCCGGACAGACCTGGTGTGACTAGGCGATCGATCAGATAGGCCAGGGTGGCGAGCAGCCCGACCCCAACACCGGATGCGATCAGTAACACGTTCGGCGCCGTACCGATATACCAATTGATGCCGAGGGCGATGGCCTGGATCAGCGCGATCAGCGGGATGCCGATCCTCGCGCGCTGGGTTCGAGCGAAGCGCAGCAGGAAGACTGGCGCAAGCCATGCGGCGACTGCGAACGACGGCACGAGCGCGGTGAACGGCAGCAGCACTGCTCCGATCAACAGCCAGAGCCAGGTCAGCCGATCCATTAATTGGCGGGCAGGCGCCGCGGCACTCCGTGTGGTTACGCGGAGCCTGAGTGATGTGAAGATGTTCATAGCTTCCTCCCAATATGGGTGATAATCAATCAAAGAATGCAGGGGAACTGGCTAGATGACGAATAGCAGGCTTCCTTGCACCAGCCGACCGTGAGGTGCCCGCTCACTGATCGAAGGGTGGGTGAGTGTGCGCACGCGCCACTGCGCCAGCTTGCCCAGCAAGGCCCGCACGCCGCCCCACCCGTCGGCCATGGCCGTCAGACCGAGCGCGATGAGGGTCGGGATGAAGACCATCACGACCGACACGACCTCGCCTGGCAGCGGTAGCCGAGTGGCCGCGAAGGTGAGCGCAATGGTCAATGTGCAAAAGATCAGCAGCGCGTGGCGTTTGATGCGCGATGTGTGTATTTTCATGCCGTGTTCCTTTTTGGACGTGTTTGTGTGCAGCGTCTTCACGCTGCTCCGCGTGCTTCTTGGTGCCAGACAGCATCGTCGCTATGTCCTGACTCTTGCTGATCGGCGCGGCCGATGAAGCGCTCGATCGCGCGGGTGCGCCACAGCCAGCGTACCAGGAGCAGCCAGGCCGCCAGCGCTGCCGTCACCAGCCCCACCGCGATCGGCGGCAGTTCGACTAGCCCGAACCCCGCCCGCAGCCCTGGCACTGCCGCGATTGCCACGAACACTGCCAGCAGGACGCCGGCCAGGATCGACGGTCGCCAGTCGCCGCTCAGCACATCCCCGCCGGTCCACCACGCGGTCGGCGGCTCGACGAACACCACCAACAGCAGACCGCAGCACACCAGGAAGGTCGTCAGGGCTGTGCGTGCCACTGGGACGACGGCAGCGTAGATCTGCATGAGCTGCTCCTGCGCGATGTGCGGCGTGATCGTGCCGATGTGCTGGACGATCAGCGCCTCGATGACACCGTAGAACAGCAGCAGGCCGATCGCGCTGGTGACCAACGCCGGCGTGAGGACAAAGTGAAACAACCGTTCCTTCGGCGCCGGGCCGGGCCGGGCCCATACTGCCAGCACCATCGTGGGGACGCCGACCGAGAGCAGCGACAGCAGCGAGCCTGCGCGCAGCTCCAGCGGGAACTCGCCGATCAGCAGCGACGACACCAGCACCAACCCGACCGTCGCGATGCGGGTCAGGAACAGCTTCAGGATGTCGTGCATACCATTGATGATCCGCTGGCCTTCCTGGACGGCCGGCGCCAGCGCCGTGAACGAGTCGTTCAACAACACCATATCGGCCACACCGCGAGCAGCCTGGCTGCCAGTCTGCATCGCGATGCCGAGGTTCGCCTGCTTGAGCGAGAGCACATCGTTCACTCCGTCGCCGATCATCGCCACGTAGTGTCCGCGGGCTTTGAGCGCCCGCACCAGCCGCTCCTTCTGCTGCGGCGTGATCCGGCCGAAGATCGTGCTGTCGGCGGCGGCGCTCGCGAAGGCGGCCTCGTCCATCTCGGCCAGCTCCATGCCGGAGACCAGCCGGGCGTCGGCAGGGAGCCCGGCCTGGTGCGCGAGCGCCGCGACGGTCTCCGGGCTGTCGCCCGAGATAATCTTGGGTTGCACGCCGGAGCGGATGAACGCCGCCAGTGTCGCGCGCGCCTCCGGGCGCAGCTCGTCGCTCAGGCTGACCAGGCCAAGCGGCCGCATGCCCGTCGGCAGGCGCGAGTCGTCCCCGCCGTCTGCCAGCTGTGATGCGTCGGGGTGGTGTACGAGCAGCAGCACCCGCAGGCCGCGGTCGCTCAGCTCCTGCGCCATGGCGGCGATCGCCGGCCATGCGTCGACACACACGTACGGTCGCAGGAACTCAGGCGCGCCGAGCGCGTAGATGCCATCGGCGAAGGCGAGCGCGCTCCACTTCCGCGCCGACGAGAATGGCACCTCCGCCACCAGCGCCCGGGGCTCAGCCGGGAGCGCCGCGGCGAGCGCCGCGCTGGTGGTGTTGCCGGTACTGGCGCTCGCGACCATCGCGCCGAGCAACTGCTCGAGGTCGCCGGCCATCAGCGCCGGATCGAGTGGGTGGAGCGCGTCGAGCTGCAGCCGGTTGGTGGTCAGCGTGCCGGTTTTGTCGAGGCACAGTACGTCGACGCGCGAGAGTGACTCGACGGCGTTGGACTGCTGCACGAGCGCGCCGAAGCGAATGATCCGCACCGCCGCCAGCGCGTAGGCCACCGAGATCGACACAAATAGGCCATTGGGTACCAGGCTGGCGATGATCGCGGCGTGCTGCACGCTCTCGGCCAGGGTGATCGACTTCAGCAGGCCATTGAGCGATAGCAGGAACTCGAGATAGATCACGATCAGCAACATGATCCGGATGACCACGTTGATCTCGGACTGGAGCGGCGTCAGCACCCGCCGGAACATGCGCGCGCCGGCGGTGATCTGGCCGGCCAGGCTCTGCGCGCCGACCGCCACGGCGGTGTAGGTGCCGCCGCCGCTCACGACGAAGCTGCCCGAGAAGACCTGGTCGCCGGCCCGCTTGGGAACCGGATGCGACTCGCCACTCAGCTGGGACTCGTCGACTTGCATGCGCCCGGCGCCGAGCACCACCCCATCGACAACGATCTGATCGCCCGCGCCGACGGCGATCAGGTCGCCGACGACCAGTTCCTCGGGCCGGACGACGCGTGGCTGCCCGTCGCGGACGACTGTAGCGGTCGGACGAGTCAGCAGGGCGATCTGGTCGAGGGTGCGCTTGGCGCGGATCTCCTGCGCGACGCTGACCAGCACATTCAGCGTGATGATCCCGCACGAGATCAGCGCGTCGCCAGGCCGGCCGAGCAAGGCCAGCGCGATCCCCAGGCCGAACAGGCAGATGTTAATAAACGTGCAGATGTTCTCGACCACTATCTGTCGGTAGGTGCGGCTGCTGGGGAGCGGCGCGGTGTTGCCCTGCCCGCTGGCGCGGCGGTCGAGCACCTCGCGCTCGGAGAGTCCGCGGTTTGGGGTGGCAGTTTGGTCGATTGTCGGCATCTCAGTCGCAGACTGCCGCAAATTCGGTTCCACCTGGCATCTGGGGAGCAACTCGATCATGATGTGCTTCTTTCAATTTCTATCACTACCCGAACGAGCTCGGCGTACATACGCACGATCGACAAACCTGAAGCAAACCGAGGTCGTTCGTAGGGCTCAGCCATCTCGGGATATGTGCGCGAGCGGCGCTGAGATCAGCGCCTTATACGCCTGATCGCAGTTGCATGGCCAGCTTGCCACGCCGCTGCCGCAACCGGTAGAGAATCACGCCTGCACTCAGCGCGGTGGCCACCAGCGTGATCACCCCCGTCTCACCGGCCAAATATTCCAGGGCCAGCGGCGATGCGGTAACGGTGAAGAGCCTGAACAAATCGAAGGACATATTGACTGTGCCATGCGCCAGCGTTGCCGGCCAGACGCTCCGGCTCCTCAGCTGGAGATAGCTGTAGAACACCCCGGCGGCGGTCAGCGTCAGCAAGACGATCGGGCCAATAATGAACCAGTTGCCGAGGATGGGAAAAACGGGCGTCAACAGCATCAGCGGGAAGTGCCAGATCGCGTGCAGCAGGCCGCTCAGCAGCAGCGCCCGGGGTGTCCCCAGATGCATGAGCCGTGGTAGTAGGTAGCCACGGAACCCGATCTCCTCGCCCAGCGCAACCACAGATGAGGTTGCAATCCCCAGGGCCAAACCGGCGGCCAGATCAGCCAGCGTATACCCGTCGGGCCAGACGGCGTGCGCTACGCCCGTACTCCACACAAGGCCATACACCACGCTCATCACAGCCAGCGGCCCCGCGAGTGCCAGCAACCACCAGCGCAGCCCCGCGCGATGCAAGCCGAGGGTGGCCCAGCCGGCCTTTGTATAGCCGTCGCGCGTCACAACCAGCATCATGATCAGAACAGACACTGCTGGTGTGAACATGTGAATGAACCCTGTCATATCGCCCAAGAGCGGAGCTAGCAGGGATACCGTCACCGTCAGTCCGAATGCGATAGCGAAAAACAGGAACGCTTTGGCTGAGTTGGTAAGATTCGTCAACAAGGTAATCTTCCTTTCCGATGAAGAGACGCAAATCGGCATGCTGCGTGCGGCCCAACTACGATTGCAGCGGCTGGCCCGTGCGCGCCGCCTGCACCACCTGGCGGACAGCCGCGATAACCAGATCGGGTCGCTCGAATTGAATATAGTGGCCGCTATTTTCGGCGACGATCAGCCGCCCATTTGCGGAGCGTTCGACCAGAGCGGCATTCGCCGCCTTGCCTGCCGCGTCCTGGTCAGGTGGCCCAACCACCAGCCCGCGCTGGATCACGACCAGCGGAGTATCCGCGCCGAATGGTTTGGCGGCCACAACTTGCGCGAGGCTGGTCTCCATCGCCGAGCCTTCCGCATACATCGCACCAGGAACCGTCGGCTTGAAACTAAGCGCTTTGACGGTCCGCTGGATGTCTGGCGCCAGCCGTTCGAGTGGCATGCCGGTTTTCCACGTTCCGAAATCGAGCAGCCGTGTCAGTCCAAAAGGGTGGATGAACTGAAGCATGCGCAGTATTCCAGTGGGGGGCAGTGCGGCCTGGCGTTCTTCGGCCGTAAGCCGGGCAAAGTAGGCAGCCGGCGTTGGATCAAGCAGCACCAGGCCCGCGACCTCGCCAGGGTATTGGCTCGCATACATCTGCACATGGAGAGCACCGATCGAGTGGCCCACAAGAATATACGGGCCAGGGATACCCGCGTTGTGAAGCAGCGTATGGAGTTCTGTGGCGATCTGCTGGCTCGTTCGGGGGGCAGGTCCACTCTCGCTCCAGCCAAATCCGGCGCGATCGTAGACACACATCTGGGTCGTCTGCGCAATATCGGGTTGTACGAGGCTCCAGTCGAGCGATGTACTGCCCAACCCACTTTCGGCCACAACAGTGGCGCCACTGGCTGGGCTTGCACCACGGCAGGAGATGTGCAACTTATAGCCGCCCACATCTACCAGTTGGCCGGGGGCGGGATAGACCCGCTGGTCGCTCGCCGTGGCGACCGCCTGATAGATCGCGCCGATCACGGCCAGGCCGGCGACCAGTGCCAGCAAGCCGAGCAGCGCGCGCCCGCTCCAGCGCACGATTCGGCTGATCCGCGGGGCCGGTGCCGGCGGGGTGGTGGTTTCGCGTGATGACGTGATCGTGTTCATCGTTGTCTCCTGATGCGATATGCATCCGTTTCACTGGATGGCTGCACGCTTCGTAAGCTTTCACACTCGCCGTGTTCAACGGGCGACAATCAGAGGATACCTCCCAAGGGGGTGTAGTGTCATTCACCAAAGTGCGTAGCTGGGGGCGAAGTATCAACCAGCCGAGAAAATAGCGCTCGAATCTGTTGGGGTACTTTTTGTTCGATTGGCCCAACAGGAATGTAGTAATGGAGCTGAGAAATATCCTGGGTATGCCCTTCAAGAATCTCGATCAGCATGTCGTTTGAGCAGATTTCGTCGGAAGGCTAGCACCAGGAACGGCGCGCCCAACTGCAACACCAGCCAGGCGGTGACCGCGGTCAGATAATACGGCTCAGGAACGTCGACCAGTCGGATCGCATGGGCGGCGACATGCAGCATCACGGGTGCCCACAGCGCGTTATTCCCACGCTCGAACAGGTAGGCCATCGGAAATGCCGCCGCGATTGCCACCAGCGTTCCCAGCAGCGCGATCAAGAACGGGTTCTGAATGAACAGGAACAGATGAACGGCCGCGAAGATCACCAGGGAGATACTCCCGGCACGCCCAAAAGAGAGGCCCGATCTGCGCAGCCCGCCAAAGACGTAGCCGCGAAACAGCGTCTCTTCAGCAATCCCGTTTAACGCGATTGCCCCGATCAGAATCCACCACCAGTCACTTCGTAAGCTCACCTGGACTCCCGTCGCCAGGGTGAACAGCGGAAAGAATGCCAGCATGATCAGCGCGATGATCCCCGCGACCGCCAGGGCCGGCGGGTTTGGGCGCCGAAAGCCCAGCGCTCGCAGGGCGGGTAACAGAGCGCGTTTGAAAAAGAGCTTTTCCAATAGGAGCGCGAGGCCCAGCATCGTGCTGGTCGCAATCAGGGCGCTCCAGGTCATATCGAACCTTCCGGTTAGCCAGGTCGTGCCGATTTGCAGCACAAGGAACATCAAGGCACAGCCAACCAGGATCAAGCCGATCGTCGTTCGGGCCGGCGGCGCGGATGTGGTTAGGGCCAGCGCGCGCACGGTGTTGAGCGGATGCGTACGTTTCATGGAAGCACCTCGTAATGGCAATCGTACCAACGATGTGTCATGGCTTCGATCCTTAACTACAGCTTCACCGGCTGGCCCGTGCGCGCTGCCTCAACCACTTGGCGGATCGCTTCGATCGTAGCTTGTGCGTCGGTTTGCTTGATTTGCAGCGAGGCGTGCGATGCTCCCTGCACAACACGCTGGACGCTATTGGATGACAGCACCATTAATTCGCGCTGCTGGTCCTGCCAGAGCTGCTCCAAGTGCTGAAATTGACTCAACTGCGCGTCGCTTGTGGTGTTGCCCGTGGCGTACCCATGATCGGTTGCAGTGAGAACGTAGAGTGGCAGCGTGCCCAAATTGCCAGCCGCGCGTGTTTGTGCGTCCGTGTCCAGTGTCGCATCAAACTCAGCGCGATTCACCAGCGCGAACTGGGTTGAGTCCACAAACGCTTTGTATGCTGCCGCTTCGTGCGATGGGAGATCCTGATTTAATGGAAAGAAATTGAATACACGCAGAATGCCAAACCGAGCGAGCCAGGGTGCAATGTAATTCAATCGCTTGTTCTTCGTGTACTCCGCCTGTCCCTGTGGCGTGCGTGTCCACTGATCCGGGTGGCCCGCATCAACGAGAACCATCCCTGCGACATCGCTGGGATAGGCAGCGGCATACACCCGCACGTATTTTCCTCCATAGGAGTGCCCGACCAGGATATACGGGCCGGGAATGTGTGCATTGCTCACTAGGGTATGGAGTTCACGGACGATCTGTTGAGCATCGCGTGGTTCGGGCCCCGGATCGCTCCACCCAACGCCAGCACGATCGTAGGCACACACGCGCGTGCTCTTGGCGACTTCTGGCTGAATCCATCCCCAGATAGACGACGGGTTGGCTAAACCAGCCTCCAGAATAACGGTTGGGCTGCCTGTGCCGCTGCATGAAATATGCAGCTTATAGCCACCTACGTCCACCAGTTGGCCGGGTGGAGGGTAGGCGCGCTGGTCGAGCGCGGTGGCGACCGCCTGGTAGACCGCGCCTGCACCACCGAGGGCCACGAGCGCAATCACCAGGACCAGCAAGACCCGCCGCGTCCAAAAGAAGAAGCCGCGCTTGCGCCGCGCTCGCTGTAGTTGCACCGCCGTTCCGGTGGGTGATGTGATGGTATGCATGATCGCTCCTTATGACGTCTTGGCCACCACGATGGCAGCGCGCGGCGCGACGGGTGTGCGGAGCGTGCCGTACGCCAGCACGGTGCGGACGACCGCCCAGACCAGCGCGACGACACCACTCGCGAGCAGGACGATGGCGAGATCTGGCGCGCCGAGCAGCAGATCCGGCAGTGATAGCTTGGCGATTCCCGCCAGCACGACCAGCGCCCAAGCCAGGTTCACGATCAGCGGGCGGATGGCATGCCAGCCCAGCCGCCAGTGCCCCTGCGGGCGGTGTTCTGGTTGGGCCCACCACCGTCGCAGGGTCACCAACGATCGGAGCATCCCGGCTACCTGAATCACCACGACGCCCAACAGCACCAGGTAAACAATCCACGCGCGACTCCCCGACGGCGCTGGCGGCTGCCCGCCCAGTACGAGACGTGTCACTCCGTCCGCGATGGCGTGATTGCGCCCTGGATCGAGCAGCGTGTCGGCATTCATCAGCAGCACGAGGCCAAACCTGGTGGTCGGGAGCAACACCACGTCGGCGGCAAACAACGGCAGATCGCTGGACTTGATCACCGCCGGCACACCGTCGATCTGCCGAACACCCCAGCCCATCGCATAGGCACAGTCGGGCGCCTGCGTGAGACACTCGGCGTGCGGCCCTGGCGCAGTCACGGCCGGCTGGTGCAGTTCGGCGATCCCGGCGGCCGAGAGCACCGGCACATTGGCGTAGCGTCCCGCGTTCAGCTGGGCCACCAGGAAGTGGGTCATGTCCTCTGCGCTGGCGATCAGGCCGGAGCCTGGCAGGTACCCGCGGTTGAACGGCTGTTCGGCGGCGGGCTGGCCGAACCAGTAGTGATAGCCACGCACCAGGCCGTGCGGTTGTGCGTCGGCAGGGGCGGTGAATGACTGGCGCATGTCCAGGGGCGCGAAGACCTGCTGCTGCACGTAGGCCGCGTAGGGTTGCGCGGCGACCGTTTGAACCAGCAGCCCCAGCACCCAGGCGTTTGCGCTGGTGTCCTCATACGCGCTGCCGATAGGATGCGCGAGCTGCACCGTGCTGAGACCGCGGACATGCTGCTCCAGCGCGCTGTCACGCAGATCCGCCTCGGCGTACTGTTCTAACCCGGCTGCGTGCGAAAGGCCGCTGGTCTGGGTGAGCAGGTGCCGCACGGTGATCTGAGCCGATGCATCGGCGTCGGCGACGCGGAACCAGGGGAGATAGTGCTGCACCGGCGTGTCCAACTCCAGCTTGCCGGCCTCGACCAGCTGCATGACGGCCAGGGCAGTAAACGCTTTCGAGACCTTGCCGATCGGGAAGGGCGTTTGGGGGGTCACTACCCCGCCGCTCGTATCGGCCACGCCAAAGCCCTTCAGATGGACGATCTGGTCGCCCTGGACAATACCGAGCGCCAGGCCAGGGATGTGCTGTGCATGCATCTCCGCCGCAACGTAGCGGTCAATGGCGGCGAAGCCTTCGTCCCGGCTCAGGCCGGGGTCGGGCGGGCTACTCGTGCTGGACACCGCTCCAGTCGACACGGCGGGCAGCAACACGCTCAGGGTGAGCACGGCCAGCATCACGAGCGGCATGCAACGTTTCAATCTGCGAATGTTCATTCGTCAGTTCCTTTCAAAGACACTGATTTGATCCGTGGGCGGCGACGCTTACGATATGCTGGGAACGGCCTCGACGTTTGCCGGCGCCGCGAGCATGCGCGACCGCCAGGCGCTCCGATCGACGATCAGCAGGCCGACCGCCACGGCGCACCACAGCGCGGTGTAGAGCCAGACCAGCCGCGTCGTATTCGCGCCAGCGAACCCGGCCATGGCAAACTGGAAGAACACGCCTTCGGCGGCGTGCGCCACCAGGGTCATGAGCGCGCTGCCGCCGGTGCGGTTATAGACCCAGGCGTACCAGAACGTCACCGCGATCGTCGCCAAGAGCGCGATCGGCGGCAGCTGGTCGATCCCGGATGCCAGGGCCAGCGGCAGATGCCAGCCGGTCACCAGCAGCGCAAGGATCAGGGTGGCGGCCAGCGGCGACCGTTTGGCCTGGAGGCCGGGCAGAGCTACGCCGCGCCAGCCGGGCTCCTCGCCGAGCGGCCCATCCGAGGGATTGATCAGGCGCACCGCAAACGCCAGGAATGGCATATACCAGGGGCCGAGCTGGGCCAGCGCCGGGACAGGTGCGCCGAGCAAGGCATTCAGCACTGCGGCGCCGAGCGCGACCACCAGCGGGAGGCCCAGCGCCAGCGCGTACCAGCCCCATCCGACGCGCCACCTGAGCATGCTGGCCCCCAGCGCCCGCAGCCCGGCTCGGCCCTGGGTGATTGGGATGACCACCAGTGCGGCCAGCAGCGGCCCGCCCGACTCGAACGGATACAGGACGAATGGGCGACTAGCCGGCACCAGGCTGCCGAGCACCCAGGGCAACCATGAGAACGTGTAGGCCAGGACAAAGAACGCTGTGAGCGGATGGCGTTTGATCCATGCGGCGATCGATTGCATTGGAGGCTCCTATCTGTTTCGATTGGCGGTGATGCGGTAATCGATGTTGGCCGCCAGCGCATCCATCAGGCGGCCGAGAAGATGCGTGCCAGGGCATACACGACTGTGGCTTTGGTACGGTCGGTGAGATTTTGAAATACGGTGATATTCCTTTTCGAACAATGCCAGCGCGACGGGCAGCCCTGCGGATACGCGCCGCGCTGCGCTACTTCGTTCGGGTCGTTGTTAGCCTGCGGCGACCGCTTGGCCGATCGCCTCCGATCGCGCCGCCGGCTGCCGGCCGAGATTCGGCCCGACGATGGCGACAACGACCAGTGCGACCACACCCCAGAGCCCGCCCCACAGCCACCAGAGTTGCAGGAGGTCGGTGCCACTGAAGAGGTTGAAGAAGTATTTCCCCGCGATATTGACCGATACGTGCATCAAGATCGGCAACAGCAGACTGCCGTGCGTGCGGTTGTACATCCAGGCGGTCACAACGGCGAAGCTCAGTACGCTGATGGCCCATGGCAGGCCGTTCTGCCAGTCATATTCAAGCCCGAAGAGTGGCAGGTGCCAGATCGCATGCAGCACGCCGAGCAGCAGGCTGCCGGCCAGGGCTGTGCGCCCAGCCATCAGGCGTGGGAGCGCAAACCCGCGCCAGGCCGGCTCCTCGCCCAGCATGATCAGCAGGATGAACAACAACGTCATGGGCACATCAGAGAGATTAGGTATATGGCCTGTGGATAGTATCCGCGCGCCGAGTAACAGATTCAGCCCAACCGCCGTGCTCGTCAGCGCCACGGGCACGAGTAGCACCAGCGCATACCAGGGCAGCCCGACCCGCCACTGGATGATCCGGCGCAGGAAGTCCACCACGCCTGACCAGCCGCCCACGAAGGGCAGGACGATCAGCGCGGCAAGCAGCGGGCCGAACGGGAAGAGATTGTGTGGCGCAAGCAAGACGATCCACCACGAGAGCGCGTAGGCCAGCATAAAGAACGTGACGAGTGGATGGCGTTTGACAACTGACGTGATTGTGTTCAAGGTTTTCTCCCTTTCATGACTGATTGTTCTACGATTCGTCCGTCGCGACTGTAGTGATCGCCAGCAGTGGCAGGCCCAGATCGCGGATCTTGATCAACACCCCGTGCAGCGCGGCCTGGTCGGCCAGCGGCCCGCGCAACACCGCTTCGCCGTTCTCCTCATTGCTGATCGTCAAGCCGTCGAACCAGGCCGACCAGTGGCCATCCAGGTGGCCTTTGACGCGAATGTGGTAATACGTATCCATGACAATATCCTGTGGTTGCGCGCTGTTGGTTAGGAGACGCGCCTGAACTGGTTATGTGGCGAGTCTAGCAGCCAAGCGGGTGAAGTGTCAGTCACCGAAATGAGAGTGCGGGGGTGAAGCCACCTTCGGCACTGCGAAAGGCGAATGTGCCGGCGTCCTCCAGCCCGGCCTGGCATGCCTGGCTGCCGACCGCGATGTTGCTCGCCGCACCATCCCGACTAATGAGCACAGCATCGGCCACGCGTGGCGTGCTGCGTGCCACCACGACCCGCTTCCACACCGTTTGGGGTTGATTAGGGAACTGCTGGCGCTACTGTGCTGCCGACTGGGGAACTTTCCAGCAATGTGTTCATCTATGTCTGACATATGCGAACAGGTCTAATCAACTCGCGTGGAAGTGCGTACATAAAAGAACAGCTGCGCGACCAGAAACAGGCCGTGAAAAATGGTGGCGACGATGCCCATCGGCACGAGTCCCCACGCAACAAAGCTACTCCAGAACAGCAGGTTCGCCCCGCCGAGCAACACATGGACACACGCGGCGAAGCCATGCCAGTAGCGTTTGTGCTCGGAAGCTGCCACGAAGATCAGCAGCAGGCCGATCAGGAACGCCAGCCCGTGGGCCTCCAGGAAGCCGATCGTGTACGCTGAGCCGGCGAAGATGCGACCCCAGGGTCCGACGCCGAAAAAGTGGCTCAGCAATTCAAAGATCATCTGTGCGCCGCCGACCAGCGCCAGAAAGGTGCCGTCCGCTCTCAGGATCGCTCCGTTGAAGCCGGCTGTAGTGGGGTGTCGTGCTTTCCATGAGCCAGTCATTGTGCTCCCCTATCCTTGCGCCGGATGGCGATAGTGATCGTGGAGCCGCAGGTGAGCCGTAAACACCATCATTACGACGAAGACCGCGCTCGCGATATATCCGTAACCTGGCAAGTTGAACCAAAACTGAGCATAACCCTCGAAGTTCCCCAGGATCTGGATGACAACGCCATGCGCAAAGCACAGCATCGTGAAATACACCAGGATGACGTATTGAAAGCGGCGGGCAGCGGCACTGGGAAACTTCACATAGGGCAAGAGCCACCAGCCCAGAACTGTCGAGATGATCATCCCGGTCAGCAGAAATAGGTCAGTCCAGCGAGTAAATACATGCTGCAACACCAACGCGCTGCCAAAGAACAGAATCGAGAGATTAAGGTAGAGCCCACCAATAAAGGTGGTGATCATCGCGTATTTCTGAATCATGAAGATGATTTTGATCCACGCGTGACGCTGCTCAGAGACACCATTGGCGGGGGTCGTGTCACAGTTCGTGTAAGTGGTCATCGCTATCCTCCGCTATGCATTCACGCTGGCGGTGGAGCCAGCAACAAGCAGAGAATAGCGTTCAGTGGGGTGTAGTGTCAGTCACCGAAATGAGTAGCTGGGGGTGAAGCGATCGAGTGCCAGAGGAAGAGCGGGGTAGGAGCGCTACAGCAGGTTCAGATCATGCGCGCGCGCCAGCGCCTGTGTGCGGCTTTGCACGTCGAGCTTGCCGTAGATATTGTTGACGTGCTTCTTGACCGTGCTGACCGCGACGACGAGCCGATCGGCGATTGCCTGATTGGAATGACCAGCGGCGACTAGCCGCAGGATTTCCAGTTCACGGGCGCTGAGCGCCTCGACGAGGGATTTTTGAGTTTTGAGTTTTGAATTATGAGTTTCCGCATATGTAGACGCTAACTCAGAACTCAAAACTTTGAGCTCAGAACTGGGGAATGCCTCTAGCAACCTTGCCGCGTACGCTGCCACTGGCGACGCGCCGCCCGCGATCTGCGCCAGAAGCAGCGCCATCGGCTGGCCCTCGTCCACAAATATGCGGACATAGCCCTCCGGAGCGGCGAGCGCGAGCACCCGCTCAAGGTCAGGCAGTGCGGTGTGTCGCTGACCGCGCGCCTGCCAGGCCAGAGCGCGAACCACCAGTATTTCGATCACGCTGTGCGTGCGCGCGCCTTGCTCGGCAGCTGCCAGCATGCGATCCAGCAACCTCAATGCCGGTTCGCTGCTGCCCTGAGCGATCAGCACCCGCGCGAGCGTCATATATTCGCTCTCACGCGGGAAACTGACTGCATCATCTACATCCAGGCCCGATCGTTCCATCCAGCCCATGGCAGCAGAGTGATTGCCTTGCATGAGCCACAGGCGCGCCCGCGCGGCAGCCGCGCGAGCAACGAGCGCGGGGGCATAGCTGCGTTCGTGGGCCAGCTGCTCGAACTGCTCGAGCGTAGCAAGCGCGGCGCTACCATTTCCGGTGACTTGCGCGAGACGGGCTTGGGCCAGGTAGCCGCGCCAGACCACATGGGCGTCCACGGTCAGTATTTCCCGCACCCGATCCATGCCGAGTTCCAGGTAGCGGGCGGCGGCCGTGAGATCGTTCTGTTCGCGCAGAAGATCGCCCATGCCGCTATAGTATGCCGCGCTGTTGACCAGCGCCTGGAGTCCATCCTGCCCTGGCGCGATCTGCGCCGCCGCCGCATACGTGCTCTCTGCCGCTTGCAGCCGGCCTTGCAGCACCTGTAGCCGTGCCAGCAAGGTCATGCTCCGGAGGATCGAAATCATATTCCCTGACGCGTGCGCGGTCGCCACTGCTGCGGCGACCAGGTGTTCATTGGCTGGCCGCACGTCGCCGCTGACAAGGTACGCATGCACCAGATTCACGCGCGCGGCCGCACCGATCAGCTCAGTCTTCGGCAAGAGATCCGCCGTCTGCTGCGACAGCTCCACACACCCGGCCAGGTCGCCGCGGATGCGTAGGATGCTCGCGCGGATGGCCGCCACCCAGCCCCGGATGGTCTGTGTCTGGCCATCCTGCGCGTGCGCCGCGATCCATTGCTCGGCATGTTGCAAGGGAGCTTCAGCGGCGCTAAGGTCATTGGTGAACATACAGCTTAAAGCATAGATCACACAGAGGCCAGGGCGCGCGCGCACGAGCGGTGCAGCAAGCCTGTTCATCCAGCCGACGACGGTATGCACCTGCCCGCGGAACATGAGCGACTGACCGTGCTGCTCGATCACATCCGCTGCCCGCGCCCAATCATGCGCCGCCAGCGCATGCTGGATCGCCTCAGGAACCAACTCCTGCCGCTCGAACCACGCGCTGGCACGGCGATGCAACGCCGACACGGTCGCGCTGGTCGCGCCGCTCTTCAGGCGTTCACGTAGCACCTCGGCAAACAGGTGATGGTAGCGATACCAATGGCGATCGTCGTCCAGCGGCACCAGGAACAGATTGGCGCGCTCCAGCTGCTCCAGGAGCAGCTGGCTGTAGGCCGAGGGGCTAGAGGCGAGAGACTTGAGGCTTGAGGATGTTGAGCCGGCCTCAAGCCTCAAGTCTCTCGCCTCTAGCCCCAGCACGGCATCACACAGTGGGCCACACATACGGTCAAGCATCGCGGTCTGCGTCAAGAACGTCTGGAGGTGGGGCGGCTGCCGCGCAAGTACCTCTTCGGCCAGGTAGTCGACCACAAAGCGGTGACTGCCACTGAAGGCACGAATGAACCCGGCCAGATCGCTGCGGTCGCGCATGGCCAGCGCCGCGAATTGCAGCCCGGCGATCCAGCCCTCGGTGCGCGCTT
>WNFU01002722.1_pt1 | contig 31531 bp, 32 predicted proteins | sample 5400121 | NCBI WGS metagenome assembly WNFU01 (sample SAMN13153360, study PRJNA577476) | soil metagenome | isolation source: 100 cm soil or saprolite under grassland replicate 1 | place: USA:California | collected 2016-06-15
GTCGCCACTGCACGATGCCCGCTTCCACGGCCCGCCGCCAGATGTCCAGGCCGAGGTCCGACCGGATGACGGTGAGGGTCCACCCGTCGGTTTGCCCCAGGCCCCCGAAGGAGATGTCGGCGTGCTCGGCGGCGAAGTCCGGGCACGACATGCAGCCCGGGCGCGTCCACTGCCTGGCTTCCTTCAGGGGGATGTTCACGACGTCGCCGTCCGTCGTGTACACGATGACCTTGCCCTTCACGTTGATGCGGGCGATGCGGTCCCACCCGATCCCGAGCTCGTCGTGGATCTTGTGCTGCATGAGCCCCTCGTAGGTGAACGACTTCGAGCACATGAGGCCGAACGTCCACGCGACGCGCTTGCGCCACTTGTTCACCCGCCGGGCCTCGAGCACCCCGGTCACGCTGGACTGGCACGACATGCCCACCAGGGCCACCTTCGACAGGCCCATCTCGGCCGCCTTCACCAGGGCGAGGGGGTTGGCGGAGTACGTGTAGCGGGACCCGGCTGTTGCGAGCACGCCGTCGACGTCGGTGACGACTGCGGGCTCGGCGTCCCACGGGCGCTCCCCGGACAGCTTCGACGTGAGCGCGCCGTCGATCTGGCCGGTCTCCAGTCCCCAGATCAGGAGCGCGGAGACGACGCCACCGTCCTGCCCTTCCGCCAGCGCGCGGGGATCGGCCGCCCGGGCCAGCACGATCTCCTGATGGACCCCGATGACCTCGTCGATCGAGCGGGTCCGCCCGAACAGCACCCGGTCGATCTCCGGTTCCCATTCCCGGAACCGGGGGCAGGCCCTCGTGCAGATGTCGCAGCCCCGGTCGCCGTGCGAGCAGCGGTCCGGACCCTCGTCCTGGAGCTGCACCGGCTTGTCGTCCTCGTAGCCGAGGACATGGAACGGACAGACGACGACGCAGGCCGAACATCCGGTGCAGAGGCCCGAGACCACGACCTCGTCATAGAGGTCGCGCCATTGGGTCTTGTCAGTGGGGGGGCTCACCGGGGGCACAGTATAGGGGCCGAGACGGGCGGTCGATCGGAAGCAAGCCAGGCTGCTCGCTCGCTCGTAGACCCTTCGGAACCCGAGCCCACGATGCCTGTGCAGGCACGAGGAGGTTGCGATGAGATCGACGGTCTGGAAGACGGTGGTCCTGCTCGCGGTTGTCGCGATGATCGGCGCCGCATGCTCGAGCAACAAGAGCTCGACGTCCGAGGGTGAGAGCGAGGGCGGGACCATCCAGATCGGGTCCGACACGGCCAACGACCACGGCTCCAAGGACGTCTCGGGCGCGAGCGAGGTCGACGTGGAGCAGGACGACTTCTACTTCGAGCCGACCGTCATCGAGGGGACCGCCGGGCAGGAGATCACGATCAAGCTGGAGAACGAGGGGAAGGCGACCCACAACTTCACCCTGGAGGACCAGAGCATCGACCAGACCGTGGCACCCGGGGACGATGCCAGCGTGACCGTGACCTTTCCCCAGTCCGGGACCCTGGAGTTCTTCTGCAAGTTCCACCGTGGACAGGGGATGGTCGGCGAGCTGAAGGTCGCCTGACGCCGAGGGCCGGCCTGATCGGTGGGCCGGGGGTCGTCCCCGGCCTGCGATCCTTCCTGATCGGTGGGCCGGGGCTCGTCCCCGGCCTGGGACTCAGATGGCGAAGGACTTGCCGCAGGTGCACTCGTGCACGGCCTGCGGGTTGTAGACCTTGAGGCCTCCGCCCAACATCACGTCGTTGAACTCGAGGATGCTCCCCCGAAGGATCGGCGCGCTGCGATCGTCGACCAGGACCCCCAGGCCGAACGCCTCGATGACCTGGTCGCGCTCCTCCCGGTCGTCCTCGAGGCCCAGCTCGTAGGTGAACCCGTCGCACCCGCCGGCCACCACGCGGACCCGGAGGTACGCGCCGGGGCGGCCCTCTCGCTCCGCGATGGTGCGGACGCGGCGGGCCGCGTTCTCGGTCACCGTGAGGACGGGCGCGTCGTCCTTGGTCTGAGCTTGGATCGCGTCCACGTGGTCCATGATATCGGCTCGAATGCGTACGAGACCCCCCGGCAGCCCGTGGACCTCGGTCTGAGCGGACGCCCCGCGCTGGTCGCGGCGGCGAGCCGCGGCCTCGGCCTGGCCGCGGCGACGTCGCTGGCCCGGGAGGGCGCTCGCGTGGCCGTCTGCTCCCGCCGGCGCGAGGCCGCCGAGGCCGCCGCGGCCGGGATCCGCGAGGCCACCGGCGGGGAGGCCATCGCCATCCAGGCCGACGTGTCGAGGGCAGAGGACGCCGTGCGATTCGTGCGGGAGGGAGCCGAAGCGCTGGGGGGGTGCCAGGTGCTGGTGGCGAACGCGGGCGGACCGCCGCCGGGCGCCACCATGGACTTCACCGACGAGGACTACCTGAAGGCCCTGGACCTCAACTTCCTGTCGGTCGTGCGCATGGCCAGGGAGGCGCTCCCGCACATGCGCGAGGCCGGGTTCGGCCGCATCGTGTGCATCTCCTCCTCGTCGGTGAAGGAGCCCATCCCCGGCATCGCGCTCTCCAACGCCGCCCGCGCCGCCACGACGGGGTTCCTGAAGACCCTGGCCCGGGAGGTCGCGGCGGAGGGCATCACCGTGAACGCCGTCCTGCCCGGGCGGATCCTGACCGGGCGGATGCGCGAGCTGGCCACCGCCGCCGGGCGAAGCGTGGACGACGAGGTCGCCGCCCAGGCGGCGGACGTCCCCATGGGCCGGCTCGGCGACCCCCAGGAGCTGGGCGACGTCGTCGCGTTCCTGGCCTCGGAGCGGGCGTCCTTCCTGACGGGTGTGATGCTCTCGGTGGACGGCGGGCTGCTCCACGGCCTGTTCTGAGCTGCGCCCAGCCCCTCCGGTGGCCCGGGCTTGCCCCGGCCCCGCGAGCACTCGCGGTCGCCCGGAAGCGTGGTGCCGCGCCTCGGCTACCATGGACCCGGGCCCATGGATCGATCCGACAGCCTCCGAGAACGGCTCCGGGCCTCCCTCCGACCGGCGCGGGGCGACGCCGCGCCGGGCCCTGGCCGGCCGGCCGGCGTCCTGGTGCCGCTCGTGGACGCCGAGGAGCCCGCGCTCATCTTCACGAAGCGGACCGCCGACCTGTCCCGGCACGCCGGGGAGATCTCCTTCCCTGGGGGCATGCACGATCCGGGCGACGGCGACCTCCTCGACACCGCGCTGCGGGAGACGGAGGAGGAGCTCGGGCTGCATCCCGGCGGCGTGGACGTGCTGGGAGCCCTCGAGCCGATCACGACGTTCACGACGGGGTTCTGGGTCACCGCGTTCGTGGGCGCGCTGGACGAGACGCCGCGCCTCGCCCCGAGCCCGGACGAGATCGCCGAGGTGCTCCAGGTGCCGCTGCACGTCCTCGACGAGGTCGAGGCGGAGGTGGAGTGGACCCACGAGGGCAGGACGTGGCGCGGCCACGTGTACGACGTGGACGGCCACGTGATCTGGGGAGCGACGGGCCGCATGCTGCACGAGTTCCTGGAGATCTGGAGGAAGGAGACGCGATGACCGCAGACGCCGCTCGCGACGAGCAGCGGCCCTATTCGCCCGGCGACGCCGAGCTCCGCTCGATCATGGGCGACGCCCACACCATCGCCGTGGTGGGGCTGTCCTCCGACCCCGGCCGGACCTCGTACCGCATCGCGCGCTATCTCCAGGCCCGCGGGTACCGGATCGTCCCGGTGAACCCGAACGAGACCGAGGTGCTGGGGGAGAAGAGCTACGCGTCGCTGCGCGACGTCCCCGAGAAGATCGACCTCGTCGACGTGTTCCGCCGCCCGGAGTACACGCCGGACGTCGCGCGCGACGCGGTGGCGGCGGGGGCCAAGGTGCTGTGGCTCCAGAGCGGGATCGTCAACGACGAGGCCCGTCGGATCGCCGAGGAGGGCGGGCTCGAGGTGGTCATGGGCGTGTGCATCCACGACGTTTCCGTTCGGCTCGAGGAGGGGGTGGCGGGGTGAGCAGGTGGGAGTACTTCGTGGCGCCGCTGTTCGAACACAACCCGGGCGAGATCCTGAATTCCTTCGGCCAGGACGGGTGGGAGCTGGTCACCGTCCTCCAGATCGAGAACCCGCAGGGCGGACGCTCGCTGGTGGCCTACCTGAAGCGTCCCGTGTCGTAGCCGCCCGCGCCGCGCCCGGGCGGTGTGGGTGTTCAGCCGAGACGCAGGATCGAGCTCGACGTCGCCACGTACAGGTCGCCGTCCGGTCCCACCTCGAGGTCGGTGATCCCCGCCGCGAAGTGCCGCACCACGCCCTCGCTGCTGATCGCGCCTGACGTGTCGACGAGGGCCCGGTGGAGGTCGCCGTGGAAGTCCCCGAACACCAGCTGGGTGCCGCGCTGCGGGGCCTGGTCTCCGTCCGCCAGCACACGGTCGAAGAACGCGCAGCCCGTGACCACGATCACGGGATCGAACACCAGCAACGGCGGGACGAACTGCGGGGCCCCGCCCGTGCCCAGGTGGTCGGGCCAGCCGTAGTTCTTCCCGGCCTCGATGACGTTCACCTCGTCGTCGCGGTCGGGGCCGTTCTCCGTCTCCCACAGCGCGCCGGTCACCGGGTTGAAGCACAGGCCGAACGAGTTGCGGATGCCGAGCGCGTACGCCGGGTTTCCCGGGAACGGGTTGTCGGAGGGGATGGAGCCGTCCGCATCGAGGCGAAGGATCTTCCCGCCCAGGCTGCCGGGGTCCTGCGACAGCGTGGAGTCGCCCGTCTCGCCGACCGCCACGTACAGCTTCCCGTCGGGCCCGAACACGATGTCGCCACCGTTGTGGATGCCGCTCGCCACGAGGAGGGTCAGCAGGTCCTGCGGCTCGCCGCCCACGTTCCCGTCCGCTCGGATCCGGACCAGGTGGTTCCGGCCGTCCACCGAGGACGTGTAGTAGACGTACACCCACGGCTGCTCGCCGAAGTGCGGATCGAGGGCCAGGCCGAGCAGTCCGCTCTCGCCGCCGCCCTGGACGGGCAGCGTGGCGAAGGGCTGTGTCACCACGGTCCCGCCGTCCACGATCCGGATCCGGCCGGTGTCCTTCTCGTCGAAGAACAGCCGCCCGTCCGGGGCGAAGGCCATGTTCGTGGGGAAGTCCAGCCCGCCGGCCACGACCGTGGCCCGGATCCGCGAGGCCGGCGCCGTCGAGCCCTTCGAACAGGCGGCCAGCACCACGACCAGGGCCGCGGCCGCGGCCCTGTGCCGGTTCATCACCCCGTCTGCCGGCGGCACCAGGCGTACAGCGCGTCGTAGACGAACGAGCCCCGCTCCAATAGGCGATGGTCGTCGTCCTCGACGTCGAGCCCGCCCACGCCAATGGCCAGCAGCCCCGGGCCCAGCGGGTCCGACGCCAGGTCCTCCTCGACGTCGGCCGCGTGCACGATCGCCGCCAGGCGCCGGAGCGCCCGGTCGGAGCCCAGCCCGAACTCTTCGACCAGGACCTCGAACGTGCACAGGCCGTCGCGGTGCGTGTAGTCGGCGCCGGGTGCGTCGAACGAGCGCCCGCCCTCACGCACCGCCGTCTCGAGCACCTCGTCCGCCGGCGCGAACACGATCTCGGCCTCCGGATCGATGAAACGGCGGATCAGCCAGGGGCAGGCGATGCGGTCGGTCTTGGGCCGGGCCCGGGTCACCCACTTCACGGCGCCACGCTCCGCGGGCCTACGGGGCGAGGACGCGGCGCATGAGCTCCTTCGCCCCGCCCACCACGCGGTCTCGGTCCACGCCCCCTTCGTACAAGATGGCGTGCTCGACGGTTCCATGGATCGCGTGGTCCAGGAACGTCGCGGTGAGCTCGGGGTCGGTGACGCGAAACGCCCCGGCCTCCACGCCCGCCTTGATCCCGGTCGCGAACATCATGCGGAGCTTCTGGTCGGCCTCGGCGAAGATCTGGTTGCTCTCGGGCGTGAGGCTGTCCTGCGCGAACACCTGGATGAGGTCCGCGTGCTCGACCATGAAGTCGATGAGGGTCTCCGCCGTGACGTCGGCGAGCGCCCACCAGTCGTCGCTCCCCACGCGCCAGTACAGCGACGTGGCCCGGGCCACGAGGTCGTCCACGAAGCGCTCCTTCAGCGCGCCGAGGAGGGCTTCCTTCGAGTCGAAGTACAGGTAGAAGGTGCCCTTGGCCACGCCGGCTGCCTCGGTCACATCGGAGACCGTGGCGCTCGCGATGCCCTTGCCCGCGAACACGGACCGGGCAGCGGCGAGGAGGTCCTGCCGCCGCTCGTCGGGCGCCTTCGCGACACGTTCTCGCCTGCGTTGGACGTGGACCGTCACGGGTTCCACAGTGTAGTGCGGGGGCATCCTTCGGTGCCGCCGGCGTCAGGCCGGGCCCGCGACGCCGTAGGACCGTTCGGTCTCCCGCACGTAGGCGTCGAGCGGCTCGAGCCCCAGGGCCTCCCTGCGTCCGTCCACGCCGTCCGGGTCCTCGATGGGAATCGGCACCAGGCGGCCTGACTCCATCCGGAGCTGGGTGCCGTAGCGCTGGAGGCTCCCCTCGTGGATGAGCACGCGGTCGGTGAGGAACGCGACGTGGCGCGGCTCGGCGTCGCCCCGTTCGGCCGCCGCCTCCAGCAGCGCCAGGCACCGGCGCTGGAATTCGGGGTCGTGGTCGGCGTGCTGGACGAGCAGCCAGGCGGCGGTGGCGGCGGCCTCGCCCACCTCCGAGCGACCGGGCCACCCGAGGGCGTCGACCAGCTCGCGCAGCCGTTCGGTGTGGTCGCGATCGAGCCGTTCGACCTCGGCGGCGCGGTCGGGATCGCCCTGCCACGCCCGCCGGGCCTCCTGGTCCGCCCGGGCCATGGCCACCAGATCGCGGGCCATCCGGCGCCGTCCCCGCCGGGCCCGCAAGGACTCGACGGGGCGGGGCGGTCGGGCGTGCCGGGCGCGTGGCATGGGAGGACCCCGATGGTAGCGGGCCGCCCTGGCGATTCGGCGCAGCCTTCCGTAGACTCCGCCGGGCCGTCGAACGGGAGGACCGCGTGGGGATCTTCAGGGACCTGTTCCGCCTCCGGAAGGCCGGGACGCTGGCGTTCTCCTCCGAGCGATGGGTCGATGGGGGGTGACAGGGCGGAACGGCCCGCGGGCTTCGTGTCCCGGTCACTCCAGGGCTTGGGCCAGGTCCTCGATCAGGTCGTCGGGGTGCTCGATGCCGACGCTCAGGCGGATCAGGTTGGCGGGGACCTCCAGGGGCGACCCCGCCACGCTGGCGTGGGTCATGGGCCCGGGGACCTCGATGAGCGACTCGACACCGCCGAGCGACTCGCCCAGGAAGAACAGCTTGGTGCGCTCCGCCACCCGGACCGCCTCGTCGGGGGATTCGACCTCGAACGACACCATCCCACCGAAGCCGCGCATCTGCCGCGCCGCCATGTCGTGCCCGGGGTGGGAGGCCAGCCCCGGGTAGTACACGTGCTTGACCTTCTCGTGCGCGGCCAGGAACTCGGCCACGTGCGCAGCCCCGCGGCAGTGCGCCTCCATGCGAACGGCCAGGGTCTTCACGCCGCGCAGGGCCAGGTAGCAGTCCATCGGCCCGGGCACCGCCCCGACCGCGTTCTGGAGGAAGGCGAGGCGCTCCGCCATGGCGTCGTCGTTCAGCACGAGCGCGCCGTTCACCAGGTCCGAGTGGCCGCCCAGGTACTTCGTCACCGAGTGCACCACCACGTCCGCGCCCAGGTCGAGGGGCCGCTGGAGGTACGGCGTGGCGAAGGTGTTGTCGACCACGCACCACGCGCCGGCGTCGGCGCCGTGCGCGATCTCGGCCACGCCGCGGATGTCGACGACCTTGAGCAACGGATTGCTGGGCGTCTCCACCCACACCATGCGGGTCTCGGCGCGGACCGCCGCGCCCACGGCGTCGAGGTCCGTCATGTCCACGGTGTCGAGGTGGATGCCCCACCGGTCCAGCACCCGGGCCAGCAGGCGGTACGTCCCGCCGTACACGTCGTCCGCCAGCACCACGTGGTCGCCCGGCTTCAGCAGGAGCAACAGCGTGGCTTCCGCCCCCATGCCGGACGCGAACGACAGGCCGTGCACGCCGCCCTCCAGCGCCGCCAGCACGGTCTGGAGCGCCTCGCGCGTGGGGTTCCCGGTTCGCGCGTAGTCGAAGCGCTTCGGCTTGCCCACGGCCTCCTGCGCGTAGGTGGAGGTCTGGTAGATGGGCACGTTCACGGCGCCGTACGCCGGCTCGGGGTCCTGGCCGGCGTGGATCGCGCGTGTCTCGAACCGCCATCCCGTCATCTCGAACCCCTCACGGCGACTACCGCAGTTCCGGGGGAACCTCCCATCCTCGTCTCCTCAGCTCGTCGACGGCTTCCTGGCCCGACCGGGCCAGCTTCCACAAGGTGGACTTCCGCTTCGCGTCGTGGCCCGGCGCGAACTCCCGGGTGGTGCTGGCCGAACACTCGGGATCGCCGCACGCGCACCGTCCCAGTCCCCGGAAGTGCAATTGCACCTCGTCGGGCCGCCCGTCCTCCCGGCACCGGCGGTAGGGCGGCACTGGCAGTGACCGCGCCGGCAGCACAATCACCCCCTCCGTCGGGTGCCCCGGCGCGAAGCACTTTCCGCGGAGCGCGAACAGTCCTGTAAGAGCGGCAAGGGCGGCGTCGACCTGGTCCGCAGATCGCAGGCCATCCACCGAGACGCCCTGCGCGGCCAAGATGCCAGCCCGCCACACCCGCTTCTTGGCGTTGGTCGGCTGGAGGCATCCGGCCAGCACGACCGCGCTGGCGTGGGGATACACCTCGATGGCGGTCCCCCTGACCGGTCCGCTCTGATAGCGGGAGAACCCACGCTCCGCTGCTGCCTCAAACACTTGAAAGCCGGCAGCCATCCAGCGGTAGAACGGGTTGTCGGCCTTCTTTCGGTCCGACGGCGTCCCGAAACAGCGGATCCCCACATCCATCAACTCCAGCTCCGTCCGCCGATAGCCACCCCCGCTGGAGCCGAACTGGGGCGGGGAGTCGATCGCCACGACGTCCGGCCGAGTCTCATCGATCAGCGGACCGATGTCGCTCACCTTGAGCCGCCGCCGCGCGGTGATCGTCGAGAGCTCCTGGTCGAGCAACACGGCGTCGAGCCCCTTTCGCTCTTCCGCTACGTCGACGCCCAGGGACCGCAGCGCCGTCACGGCTTGCGCTGCCGGTGGGCCAGGAACTCCAGGAGGTCGGCCCGCGTCAGCACCCCGAGCACGTTCCCGCCTTTGGCCACGAGCACCGCCGGGGAGCTCTGGAGCGACTCGAACGCGACCTCCACGGGGTCGTCCACCTCGACCAGCGTGAGGGGCGGCCCCATGAGCTCCGCGACGTCGGACTGCAACGAGTCGGGGTCGCGGAAGATCCGGTCGAGCAGGCCGCGTTCCTGGATCGAGCCGACGAACGCGGTGACCTCGGTGGTGGCCTCGCGGGTCACGGGGGCCTGCGAGATCCCGTGCTCCTGGAGCAGGTCGATGGCCTGGCGGACCTTGTCGTGCGCGCGCACGGTGATGAGCGCCGGCATGCCCGACGGCTTTGCGGCCAGGACCTCCTCCACCCGCACCACCTCGGGCCGTTCCTGGAACCCGTACTGGAGCATCCAGGTGTCCGAGTACAGCTTCGACAGGTAGTTGCGGCCGGTGTCGGGGAAGATCACGACGACGAGGGCGTCCTCCGGGAGCTCGCGGGCAACCTCCAGGGCCGCGAACATCGCCGTGCCGGAGGAGCCGCCGACCAGGATCCCCTCCTGGCGGGTGATGGCCCGCGCGATGAGGAACGAGTCCCGGTCGGAGACGCGCACGTACCGGTCCACGACCTTCGGGTCGAACGTCTCCGGCCAGAAGTCCTCGCCGATGCCCTCGACCAGGTAGGGGCGAGCCGGCTCGCGGGGCGCGGAGAAGAGCGAGCCCTCCGGGTCGGCGCCCACCACCATGAGGTCGGGCTTCTGCTCCTTGAGGTACCGCCCCGTTCCCGTGATGGTCCCCCCCGTCCCGACGCCGGTCACCAGCACGTCGATGCGGCCGTCGGTCTGCCGCCAGATCTCGGGGCCGGTGGTCTCGTAGTGGGCCTGGGGGTTCTCGCGGTTGAAGTACTGGTTCGGCTGGAACGCGCCGGGGATCTCCTCGGTGAGGCGATCGGCCACCCGGTAGTAGGACTCCGGTGACTCGGGGGCTACCGCGGTGGGCGTGATGACGACCTCGGCGCCGTACGCGCGCAGGAGCGCGACCTTCTCCTGGCTCATCTTGTCCGGCATCACGAAGATGCACTTGTAGCCCTTGATGGCCGCGGCGATGGCCAGGCCGTGGCCGGTGTTGCCCGACGTCGGCTCCACGATCGTGCCGCCCGGCCTCAGCACGCCGGCCCGCTCGGCGGCCTCGATCATTCGAAGGCCGATGCGGTCCTTCACGCTGCCGCCGGGGTTCGCCATCTCGAGCTTGGCCAGGATGGTGGGCAGCACGCCCTGGGTGACCCGGCGGAGGCGGACGAGCGGCGTGTTCCCCGTCGCGTCCAGGAACGAGTCCATGACTTCCATCGAAGGGCCTCCCCGTGGCCGGCTGCGTCCATTCTCCCCGACGGCGGGGTGACGCGGCTACGTCCGGAGCACGAGGCGGTAGATGGCCCCGCTGTCGCTGAAGTACAGCCGGCCGTCAGGGGCGGCCTCCATCGAGAGGACGCCTTCGCCGTGGACGTACACCACGGCTTGCCGCACCACCCCCAGGCGCTTCTTCGAGAGCGTGACCCGGAAGATCTGGTCCGTGTTGTAGGCGCCGAAGAACAGCCGCCCCAGGCTGGCGTCGCCGAGGCCGCACGCGTCGCAGAACGCCGCGCCGGTGGGCGCGATGACCGGCGTGTACCAGCGCTTCGGGAGGACGGGGTGCGGTCCGTCCTGGTTCGTGTTCCGCGGCGCGTCCGGGGGCACGTCGCAGGTCTCGTCGGGTCCCCACCCGTAGTTGCGCCCGGCGATGATCCGGTTCAGCTCGTCGTTGCACTGCGGGCCGTTCTCCGTCTCCCACAGCCGCCCTGTCCGGGGGTCGAAGTCGAAGCCGAACGAGTTCCTGATGCCGTAGGCGAACACGCGGCTGTTCGCGAAGGGGTTGCCGGGCGCCGGCTTCCCCGCCGGCGTCATACGCAGGATCTTGCCGGCGTCCTTCGACAGGTCCTGGGAGTTCGACGCGTGATGCGCCTCTCCCTGCACTGCGTACAGCATCCCGTCGGGGCCGAACTCGATCCGGCCCCCGTCGTGGTAGACGCCGGCGGCGGTCGAGGAGCTCCAGATGACCTTCATGCCGGTCCCGTGCCCGCCGTCGCCCCGGATCCGGACGATCTGGTCGCGCTGGCCGGCTGGGCGGTCGCGGGTGACGTACGCGTAGACGAACGGCTCGTCCGGGAACTTCGGGTGCAGGGCCACCCCCAGCAGCCCCCGCTCCCCGTCGGCGATCACATCAGGGATCCGAAAGAACAGGCTGTTCGTGGTGCGCTTCGAGCCGATGACCCGGATCTCGCCCGAGGACCGCTCGCCGTACCAGATGGCGCCGCCGGGGCCGAACGTGAAGGCGGCGGGGAAGGCCAGCCCTCCGGCCACCCGCTTCGCCGTGATCGTCTCGGTCGCCCGGAGGACGCCCGCAGGCCCCCCGCCCGACACGCCCGGTGCCGCGAGGAGCGGAACGAGGAGGAACAGACAGCTGAGCTTTCGCATGGCGACGAATCCGTTCCGGAATCGCATCCTATTTCGGACCCGGCCATTTCGACGGGCTACCATCTCGGGTGGCCGCGGCGTGAAGGCGAGGAGGGCCATGACCGCTCGAGAGATCCGGGCTCCGCGAGGCTCCACCCTGTCGTGCAGGGCCTGGCCCCAGGAGGCCGCCCTTCGGATGCTGATGAACAACCTCGACCCCGACGTGGCCGAGCGTCCCGAGGACCTCGTCGTGTACGGCGGGACCGGGAAGGCGGCGCGCTCGTGGGAGGCCTTCGACGCGATCGTGCGCACGCTCCGCGAGCTGGGCGACGACGAGACCCTGCTGGTGCAGTCCGGCAAGCCGGTCGCGGTGTTCCGGACCCATGCCATGGCCCCGCGCGTGCTGATCTCGAACTCGATGCTCGTGCCGAAGTGGGCGGACTGGGAGACGTTCTGGGAGCTGGAACGGGCCGGCCTGACCATGTACGGGCAGATGACCGCGGGGTCCTGGATCTACATCGGGACGCAGGGGATCCTCCAGGGGACGTTCGAGACCCTCGCGGAGTGCGCCGCCCAGCACTTCGAGGGAAGCCTTCGGGGCCGGGTCGTCCTGACGGCGGGCCTCGGGGGGATGGGAGGCGCGCAGCCCCTCGCGGTGACCATGAACGAGGGCGTCGCCCTGTGCGTGGAGGTCGACCCGTCGCGGATCGAACGCCGGATCAAGACGCGGTACCTCGACCGCGAGACCGACTCGCTGGACGAGGCCGTGCGGTGGGTGGACGAGGCGCGGGACGCGGGCGAGGCCGTCTCCGTCGGCCTGCTCGGCAACGCCGCCGAGACGCATCCGGAGCTGCTGCGCCGGGGCTTCCGCCCGGACATCGTCACCGACCAGACCTCGGCGCACGACCCGCTGGACGGATACATGCCTGCGGGGATGTCGCTCGAGGAGGCCGAATTGCTCCGCGCCGCCGGGCCGGAGGATTACGTGCGGCGGGCCCACGAGTCCATGGCGGCGCAGGTCGAAGCCATGGTGGGGTTCCAGGAGGCCGGCGCTGTGGTGTTCGACTACGGGAACAACCTCCGGGCCGGAGCGGAGGCCGGCGGGTACGGTCGAGCCTACGAGTACCGGGGGTTCGTCCCGAACTTCATCCGCCCGATGTTCTGCGAGGGCAAGGGGCCGTTCCGGTGGGCGGCGCTGTCGGGCGACCCGGCGGACATCCTTGCCACCGACCGGGCGGTGGCGGAGCTGTTCCCGGGGGACGAGCGGCTGGGCCGGTGGCTGCGCATGGCCGAGGAGCGCGTCGCGTTCCAGGGGCTGCCGGCGCGGATCTGCTGGCTCGGATACGGGGAACGCGCTCGGGCCGGGCTCCGCTTCAACGAGATGGTGGCGCGCGGCGAGGTGTCGGCGCCGATCGTGATCGGACGGGACCACCTCGACGCCGGCAGCGTGGCGTCGCCGTACCGGGAGACCGAGAACATGCGCGACGGCTCGGACGCCATCGCCGATTGGCCCATCCTGAACGCGCTCGTGAACACGGCGGCGGGAGCGCACTGGGTCAGCGTGCACCACGGCGGGGGCGTCGGGATCGGGTACTCGATCCACGCGGGGATGGTCGTGGTGGCGGACGGTACCGAGGACGCGGCCGCGCGGCTGGAGCGCGTGCTCACGACGGATCCCGGGATGGGGGTCGTCCGCCACGCCGACGCGGGGTATGACCGGGCGCTGGAGGTCGCCAACGAGCGCGGCGTCCGCCTCCCCTGGCGCGAGTAGGCCGCCCGGGCCCGCAGCGAGCGCCAGTTGACATGCATCGCGCCTCGGTTCCAGCCTTGGCCGGCGCGCCCATCGCGAGAGGAGTGGCGGCATGGGGTGCCCTTCGATGCAGGGTTCCGGGACCTCCTGGACGAGCTCAAGGAAGTTGGCGACCGGCGCGAGATGCATCTCGAAGTCCGCGACGGCCATCTGTGTCGCCGTCGACGACCGGCCGGGCGGTGAGTTCGTCCGCGTCGAATGGGATGACGACCAGAAGCAATACCTGATCGTCCCAGCCGCGTGGGCGGCTGAATCCGGCGGCGTCTTCGCACGCCCCGGCCGCCTCCCGGTTCATTTCAGCCTGGCGGGCGTTCCCAGTCGGCGGTCACTTCGGCGACCCTGGCCACGATCCGGTCGGGGTCCGTCCGGAGCAGGCGCCCCTCCTCGACCACGGTCTCGCCACCCACGACGACGCGCTGGATCGCGTCGGGCTGCATGGCGTAGACGACCTGCTTCGGTGCAGTGGCTGCGGGCTGGAGCGACAGCGCGTCCAGGTCAAGCACGACCAGGTCGGCGGCGTGATCGGGGGCGATCCGGCCCAGGGGAAGGCCCAGCGCCTCACCGCCCCGGGCCGTGCCGGCCATCAGGACCTCCTCCGCGCCGATAGCTTCCGCGTCGGCGTCGATCGCCTTCGCCAGGAGCGCGGCCATGCGCATCTCCTCGAAGATGCTCTGGCGGCTGTTCGTGCACCCGCCGTCGGTGCCCAGCGCCACCGGGATGTTCCGCCGGAGCATCCGGCGGAACGGGGCGATGCCGTCGCCCAGGAACGCGTTCGCCGAGGGGTTGTGCACGACCCGCGCCCCCCGCTCGCCAATGAGGCCGAGGTCATCCTCGTCCACCCACACGCAGTGGACCATCAGCGTGCGCGGAGAGAGCACGCCGAGCGAATCCAGGAATCGGACCGGTGACATCCCGTGTCGCTCGACCGACATGTCGCGCTCGTAGCGGCCCTCGGCCACGTGGATGTGGAACGGCGCGTCGAGCTCCTCGGCCAGGGCCGCCCCGGCCTGGATCATCTCGGGGCTGGCGCCGTGGATGGAGTGGGGCGCCGGCTGGACGAACGCCCGCAAGTTCCCCCGTAGCGCTGCGTGCAGCTCGCGCGTGTTCCTGATCGCGAGGTCTGGGGTCTCCTGGTACCGCTTCGGCGCGCCTGCCCAGTCGTACATGGAGCGGGCCAGGACGATCCGAACCCCGATCTCCTCGGCGGCCTCGATCACCGCGAGGTCGTTCTCGTTGTCGCGGTCGTGGAGGTAGAAGAAGTCGACCACCGTGGTGATGCCGGCGCGGAGCATCTCCGCGAAGTCGAACAGGGCGCCGGCCCGGATGGCATCGCGGTCCAGCCGCTCCGAGAACGGGTACAGCACGCGGTCCCGCCACCGCATGAACGACAGGTCGTCGCCGAACCCGCGCAGCAGGGCCTGGAAGGAGTGCGCGTGTGCGTTCACGCAGCCGGGGACCACGGCCACCCCGCCCCAGTCCTCTCGTTCGTGCTCGGGATACTCCTCTGCGAGCTCGGTGGGTTCGCCGGTGGCCAGGATGCCCCCGCCCTGCACGACGAACCCGTGGCGCCGCTCCCACCGGTCCTGGGCGAAAACGAGGTCCGCGCTGACGACGGTCACCCCAGCCTTATATCAGAGGGCTTGCGGGTGGGCCGTCCTCGATCGCGATCGGGCCTCCCTCCCGTGGGCCGCGAAGCGGCACCCGCACCTCGGTTGCCTCCCGACGGGCCGGGGCCTAGCCTTGCCGCTCAGCGTGCCGGTCCAGGTGGGGGAGACCCTTTCGATCTCGGACGTCGTGGCCGTGGCCCGGGGGGATCCCGTCGAGCTGTCCCCGGCCGCGGAGTCGCGCATGCGGGCCTCGCGCTCGGTGGTGGAGGCGCGGGTCGCCGCCGGCGACACGGTGTACGGCGTCACCACCGGCATCGGGAGCCTGGCCACGGTTCGCATCGACCCGGAGCAGGCCGACCAGCTCCAGCACGACATCGTGCAGTCGCACGCCACGGCGGTGGGCCCGCCGCTGTCTCGCGCGGAGGCCCGGGCCATGCTGTTCCTGCGGGCCCACGTGCTGGCGCTGGGGTGGTCGGGAGTGCGGCCCGAGATCGTGCACCGCATGATCGAGATGCTCAACCGGGACCTCATTCCGTCCGTTCCGGAGCAAGGCTCGCTCGGAGCGTCGGGCGACCTGGCCCCGCTCGCGCATCTGGCCCTTCCGCTGCTCGGCCAGGGGGAGGTGTTCGTGGACGGCGAGCCACGTCCGGCCGGGGAGGTCCTGGCGGGCGCCGGCCTCGAGCCGCTCGTTCTGCGGGCGAAGGAGGGGCTCGCCCTGGTGAACGGGACGCAGGGCATGCTCGCGATCGGGGCACTGGCCGCATGGCGGGCGTGGCAGCTGGCCAAGGCCGTGGATGTCGCCGGGGCGATGAGCGTCGAGGCGGCCCTCGGGACCGACCGCGCGTTCGACGAGCGGCTCCAGCAGCTACGCCCGCACCCAGGCCAGGGGGCCTCCGCGGCGAACCTTCGGCGGCTCACCGAGGGGAGCGAGGTCATCGCCTCGCATCGGGCGTCGGGACACCTGGTGCAGGACGCCTATTCGCTGCGGTGCGCGCCGCAGGTCCACGGAGCGATGCGCGACGTGCTCGCCTACGCCCGCGAGGTGCTGGAGCGGGAGATGGGCTCCGTCTCGGACAACCCCGTCGTGTTCGCGGAGACCGGCGACGTCGTCTCGGGCGGCAACTTCCACGGCCAGCCCGTGGCCGTGGCGCTGGACGCTCTGGCCATCGGAGTGGTGTCGGTGGCGAGCATCGCCGAGCGCCGGGTGTTCCGCCTGCTGGACCCCACGTTGTCGAACGGACTCCCCGCGTTCCTGGTGCAGGAGAGCGGGCTGAACTCCGGGTTCATGCTGGCGCAGTACACGGCGGCGTCGCTCGTCTCGGAGAGCAAGTCGCTGGCCCATCCCGCGTCGATCGACTCGATCACGTCCTCGGCCGGCCAGGAAGACCACGTCAGCATGGGCATGACGGCCGCCCGCCACGCCCGCGCTTGCGTCGCCAACGCGGAGGCGGTCGTGGCCATCGAGGCGCTGTGCGCGGCCCAGGCGCTCGACCTCCGTGCGCCGGCTCGGCCGGGGAGGGGGTCCGCGGCCGCCCTGAAAGCCGTCCGTGAGGTGATCCCGTTCCTGGAACGGGACCGGGAGATCCGCCTGGACATCGAAGCGGCGATCGGCCTGATCCGGGAGGGAACGTTCGTGAGGGCCGTGGAGGACGCGATCGGGCCGCTCTCGTAGGGCGCCCGGTGCCCGTTCTCGGGGGGCCGGGGCGGGTCCGGAGGCTCAGAGCCCCCCGGCCACGACCGTCCCCCCGATGCAGGTGGCGAGCACCGGGTTGTGGCCGGGTCGGTACGGCACCAGGCGAAAGTCCTCCCCGTCGAGCACGACGAAGTCGGCCCGCATGCCCGGTCGCAGGCTCCCGAGCCGCCCCTCCAGCCCGAGGACCCACGCAGCGTTGAGGGTGGCCGCGGTGAGCGCCTCGAGCGGACCGAGCCCGTACAGCGTGCAGGCCATGGCGATCACCTCGGGCATGGACAGCACCGGCGACGTCCCCGGGTTGAAGTCCGAGGCGATGGCCACCGCCGCGCCCGCGTCGAGCAGCGCCCTGACGGAGGGAGGGGATGCCCGGAGGAAGAACGTCGAGGTCGGGAGCAGGACGGCCGCGGTCGCGGCCGACCCGAGCGCCTCGACGCCGGCCGGGCTCACGTGGTTCAGGTGGTCGGCGCTCCGGGCCCCCGCCGCGACGGCCGCCTCCGCCGCCCCGGACGACCCGAGCTGGTCCGCGTGGCACCGCACCGGTAGCCCCGCCCGCCCGGCAGCTCGCGCCACCGCGGCCAGGTCGTCCACCGAGAACGCGATGTCCTCGACGTACACGTCGACCGCGTCCACCAGCCCCTCCGCCGCCGCCGTGGGGATGAGCTCGTCGCACGCGACGCGGACCCAGTCTTCCCGCAGCATCCCCCTGGGCACCGCATGGCACGCGAGCACGGTCACCGTGCATGTCTGCGGGATCTCGGCCGCCAGTCGCCGCGCCACCCTGGCCTGGCGCAGTTCCCCCTCGACGGACAGCCCATACCCCGTCTTCAGCTCGAGCGCGGTGGTCCCGTGTGCCGCCATCTCCGCCGCGAGCGGTCGGCAGAACGCTATGACCTCCTCATCGGAGGCCTCGGTCAGCATTCGCGCACTTCGATAGATCCCCCCCTCGCCGTGCAGGTCCCGGTACGTCCGTCCGGCCAGGCGGGCTTCGTACTCGTCCGCCCGCCAACCGAAGAATGGCAGGTGGGTATGACAATCGACGAAGCCCGGGACGACGGTCACGCCGTCCAGCCGGATGGCCTCCGAGGTGCCCAGGCCCGACGCCGGGCCCGCGTACGTGACGACCCCGTCCTCCCACGCCAGGCCCGCCTCGTGGACGACCTCGGGGGACTCGATCGCACGGCCGCGTCGGGGGGCCACGGCCCCGCCGAGCGGGATCAGCGTCGAGACGACGAGCGCGCCGGACCCGGTTGTGTTCTCACGGCCAGCCATCTCGCCGGCGAAGCTTAGTGCACCGCCCCGGAAATACGGTCGCATTCGAGCGCCCCTGCATCCCCGATGGCGGCGTTGCTCGTCGCTTGCGTATCCGCTGGATACGCGGCGCTCCTCGCGCCTTGCCCTCGCGGCGCAGCGACGCTCTCGGTGCTGACCATACTTCCGGTGCGGAGCACTTAGCCCGGAACCGGAGGGCGTTCCCTCTCGCCCGTAGACTGAGGACGAATGTCGATCTCCTCCGCACCCGGCCACAACCACAGCGCTCCGGCCACCCGCGGCGCCGGCTCGGTCGCCGAGCGGAGGTAGGCAGCGCGTGCCGGACGCCGATCGGCAGCCGGACGAGCTTCACGGTCCGGCCTCGCAGCTCCGGGACCGGCAGCCCCGGGACCCGGGCGGCGGCGGCCCCGAGGAACGGCCGCCCACGCACGGGTCCGGACCCGAGCGGACCCAGGCACCCAGGGTCGGCTACCTCGACATCCTCCGCATCCGCGAGATCCGCGTCGTGGTGTTGGGCACCTTCGTCATCATGCTGGGGTACGGGATCCTGTCCCCGGTCCTGCCGCTGTACGCCCGGTCGTTCCACGTCGGCTACGACGCAGTCGGGTTCCTCGTCTCCGCGTTCGCGTTCACCAGGCTGCTGACCGATCTGGGCTGCGGGGCGCTCATCGACCGGTACGGCGAACGCGCCATGGTGACGTTCGGCGCCCTCGTGGTGGGCGTCTCGTCGACCCTCGCCGCGCTGGCGCCCACGTTCGCGCTCCTCGTGCTGTTCCGCGCCGCCGGCGGGGCCGGCTCCGCGGTGTTCTTCGCCTCGATGATGTCCTATCTGTTCAAGACCGCGCCGAAGGACCTCATGGGCCGGGTGATGGGGGTGTTCTTCGGCGCCTTCAACCTCGGGATCATCATGGGGAACCCGCTCGGCGGGGTGGTCGCGCACTTCTTCGGGCTGGCCAGCCCGCTGTGGTTCTACGCGGTCGCGTGCTTCGTCGCCGCGGGCGTGTACGTCCGCTCCGTCCGCAATCCCGCGGCCTCGGCTCAGGCCGGCGAAACTCGGGCCGGGGGTCTTCGGAGCCTGCGGTGGACGCGTCCGTTCCTCTCCGTCCTCGCCTCGAACCTCGCCTACTTCTGGATGGTCGCCGCAGTGTTCAGCACCCTGATCTCGCTGTTCGGGAAGGACCGGGTGGGGCTGTCGCCGCTCGGCGTGGGCTTCGGGCTCGCCATCGCGTCGGCCGCCGAGTTCGCCGTGCTGTTTCCCGCGGGAAGCGCCACGGACCGCCGGGGCCGCCGGGCCGTGCTGGTCCCCTCCCTGCTGGGAACGGCCGTCGTGGTCGGACTGTTCGGCCTGGCCTCGAACGTGATCGCATTCGGGGTCGCGGCCGCGTTCCTGGGGATCACGTCGGGCTTCGGCGGCGTGCCGATCCCGGTGATGCTGAACGACGTGGTCGCGCCGGAGCAGCGGGCCACCGCCATCGGCGTGTACCGGTTCGTGGGCGACCTGGGGTTCGTCTTCGGTCCGCTGGTCGCGGGCGCCATGGCCTCCGCGTTCGGGTTCGCCGCGGCGTTCGCGGTGAGCGCCATCCCCCTCGCGGCCGCTGCCGCTTTCGCGGTGGCGGTGCCGGACGCGGCCCGCCCGGTCCAGGCCCCAGTCGACGCAGCCGCGCCGGGTGTGACCGCCCCTCTCGCGGGGTCGCCGCCGGCCCGAACATCACCCGAGTAGGGTGGGACGCGGACAGGTTCGGTCTCCGAAGGAGGTGGCCATGGACATCCAGGACACCATCGCGCAGGCGCGCGACTCGCTCACCGTGCGGCGGGTGTTCGGCGAGCCCTACGAGCGCGACGGGATCACGGTGATCCCGGCGGCGCGGATCCAGGGCGGCGCCGGCGGGGGCGGGGGCGAGGGCCCCGACGGGCAGGGGAAGGGCTCCGGCGGCGGTTTCGGACTGAACGCCCGGCCGGTGGGAGCGTTCGTGATCCGCGAGGGCGCGGTGTCGTGGCAGCCGGCCGTCGACGTGAACCGCATCGTGCTCGGCGCGCAGATCGTCGGCGTCGTCGCCCTGCTCACCCTGCGGACGATCGTCCGGGCCCGCGTAAGGGCCAAGCGCGTGGAGGCCCGGATGGCCCGCCGCGCCGCCCGCGAGGACGGCTGAGGAAAGCGTTCCCGCGGCGTCGTGCGACCCTCCGCCTACGTGATCGAGTTCCCCGGTCGCCAAATCATGAGGACAAGGATCACGACCACGGAGATCGTCAGGTACATACCTCCCAACCGCAGCTTCTTCGTCATGGCCGCGACCTCGGGAGGCGGCCCGCCCGCTCCGGCGACCGGTGGCGGGCCCGCCGCTCCAGGGGGAGGTCCGGCCGGCATCGACTGGAGCAGGTGCAGGAGCCTCGAGGCCGTGGGGACCTGGACGGTGATGGCGAAGAAGAACGCCGCGGTGTACATCACGATCGAGATGATCAGCCACTCGCTGTGCCACAGGTCGATGTGCGCCGTGTAGATCAGGCCCGTCCCGGAGAGCGGGACGATGACCGCGAGTGGAACCGTGAGGCGCTTCTCGACCGTGTCGATCACCTCGACCGCGTACGCGGCGTGCTGCGGGTGCTTGGCCAGCAGCGACCCCATGATGGGGAACGCGAAGTTCGGGCCGAACGCGATGAGGACGCCCAGCAGGTGGACGATCAGGTAGAAGGTGAACCACGACCACATCCCGAAGCCTCCTTCATCCGCGGACCGGCGCGGAATCGTCTGGCGTGATCGGCCAGGATGTCAAGCCGACGCCATGAGAGCTGAAGCGACGACGGAGCTGCCCGTCTCTCCCGACCGGGCGTGGGCGGCCCTCGTTCGGTGGGAGGAACAACCCGGCTGGATGCGCGATGCGGACAGCGTGCGCGTGCTCTCGCCGCACCGCGAAGGGGTCCGCGTTCGTATGGCCGTCCGCACGCGCGTGCTGGGCGTGCCGCTGTTCACCGAGGTCCTCGAGGTCACGGTGTGGGAGCCGCCGCACCGTTTGGTGATGGCGCATCGGGGGTTCGTCCGGGGAACCGGGACGTGGACGCTCCAGGCCACGGCCAAGTGGTCGGCCTTCCGGTGGGTCGAGGAGCTGTCCCTGCCAGTCCCGGTGCTGGGCGAGCTGGCCCTCCTCGCCTACCGCCCGTTCATGAGGTGGCTGATGCGCGGATCGTTGCGGAACCTGCAACGCGTGCTCGCGTCGTCATGACGTTCGAGGAACTGAGCGGTGCGGTGTACGCCCTGTATTCGGACGGTCGCTTCGACGACGCCATCCGCCTCATCGAGTCCGAACCGGAAGCAGGCCGGGGCCACGAGGCGAGGTGCACGTTCTGGACGGCGTGCCTCCAGTCCATGGGAGGCCGTCCGGACGAGGCGGTGTCCACGCTGCGGGCGGGCCTGGACCGGGGGCTGTGGTGGTCGCCGGTCCTGCTGGAATGGGACACCGACCTGCACGCCGCCCGGGAGCGGGCCGAGTTCCGGTCCCTCATGGACGACCGCCAGCGTTCGCACCACGCTGGGAGGCCACGACGCGGTCCGGCGTCACCGTCGCAGTGCCGCAATCGTCGTTCCCCGCCTCGTCGGACGGGGATGACTTCGCGTGGCCGGAGCCGGGAGTCGAGGACGAGCTGCGGGCGGCCGTCGGCGGCCTACAGGAGTCGCACGACGTGGACGCCGAACGGCTCCTGCTCGGCGGCTTCTCCCAAGGCGCGCGCCTGGCCGTCGACATGGCGCTCCGGGGCGAGCCCTTCGCGGTGCGAGGCGTCGTCACCGTCGCCGCGGGAGTTCGGCCGGGGACCGAGGTGCCTGCGTGGCGCCGGGACGAGGCGCCACCCCTGCTGTGGTTCCTCACGGGTGAGCGGGACGTCAGCCGGGAGGCCATCGAGGAACTGCATATGACGCTCCGCGATCGCGGGTTCGGTTCGCGCCTGGAAGTCGTACCGGACCTCGGGCACGAGTTCCCGGCCGACTTCGGGGACCGGCTGGCCGAGGCCCTCGGCTGGGTGCTCGGAGGTCCGAGCTAGTCCGCGCCAGACTAGCCGGCGGGCTTCGAGCCCGGTGTCTCGGGGCCCGGGACGCTCGGCTCGCGCTTCGGCACCGAGATGTCCCACCAGGGATGGCGGGCTCGGACCTGGCCGCCCACGTCTACGTGGATGTGCTTGATCTCCCGGTACTCGTCGAACCCGATCTTGCCGTGCTCGCGCCCGATGCCGGACTGCTTGTACCCGCCGAACGGGTAGCGCGGGTTGATCATGTGGTAGTCGTTGATCCACACGGTCCCGGTGCGAAGCTGCTCGGCCACCTTCACGGCGCGGGGGACGTTCCCCGACCACACCGCCCCTCCCAGCCCGTAGATCGAGTCGTTCGCCAGGCGGACCACCTCGTCCTCGTCCTCGAACGGGATCACCGCGAGGACGGGGCCGAAGATCTCCTCCTGCGCGATCTTCATCGCGTTGTCCGCAGCGAACACGGTGGGCTGGTGGTAGAAGCCGCCCTCGTGCCCGTCGACGGAGGCCCGCTCGCCGCCGGTCAGCAGCTTCGCCCCCTCCTGCTGCCCGATGTCGACGTACCGCTCGACGGTCTCGAGCTGCGTCTTCGCCACGATCGGCCCGAGGTCGGAGGCCATGTCCAGGGCCGGTCCGATGGTCGTCTCCTCGGCCCGCTTCACCAGCTCGGCCACGAAGTCCTCGTAGATGGCCCGGGCCACGAAGGCCCGCGTCCCGGCCGTGCACACCTGGCCGTTGTGGAAGAACACGCCCCACAGCACGCCGTCGACGGCGTAGTCCATGTCCACGTCGTCGAGCACGATCGACGGGGACTTGCCGCCCAGCTCGAGGGTGCACTTCTTGATCGTCCCCGAGGCCAGCTGCATGATCCGCCGCCCGATCTCCGTCGATCCGGTGAACGCGACCTTGTCGACGAGCGGGCTCTCCACGAGCGACTCGCCGGCCGCCGCCCCCGGGCCCGACAATACCTGCACGACCCCTTCCGGCAGCCCGGCCTCCAGGCACAGCCGGCCCAGCTCGATCGACGTCAGCGGCGTGTACGAGGCCGGCTTCAGCACCACGGCGTTCCCGGCGGCGATGGCGGGCGCGATCTTCCATGCCGCCATCTGGATGGGGAAGTTCCACGGCGTGATGGCCGCGCAGACCCCGATGGGCTCGCGCCGGAGGTAGTTGAACGAGCCGGGGTTCCTGGGAAGCGGCTCCTCGTCGTCCTCCCGCCCCGCCAGCTCCGCGAAGGCCCGGAACGTAGAGATGACCATGCCGACGTCGGCGTTCTTCGCCATGCGGATGGTGTGCCCGGCGTCGCGGGCCTCGAGCTCGGCGAGGGCCCCCGCGTTCTGCTTCACGAGGTCGGCGACCTTCAGCAGCGCGGCCGCGCGCTCCCGGCCCTTCATGCGCGGCCACGGTCCCTCGTCGAAGGCCGTGCGGGCCGCTTCCACCGCCCGCCGGACATCCTCGGCACCGGCCTTGGCGACCGATGCGAACGCCCCGCCGGTGGACGGATCGATGCTGTCGAACGTCTCGCCGGAAGCGGCATCTGCCAGCTCGCCCCCGATGACCAGCCTGTACGTGTCGGTCATGTCGCGAACCTCCTCGTCGATGGGAACAAGCGTACCCGTGCCCGGTGCTTCGCCGCCGCGACATACTTCGCGCGTGCTGATCGACGAGTTCCTCCCGCCCGACGAGATGGTGTCTCGCCATCACGCGATCGTGCGCGCGCCCGCCGCCCGCACGTACGAAGCCATCCGGCGAGTCGACCTCGGGCGGTCTCGCGCGATCCGGCTGCTGCTGATGGTGCGAGGGCTCCTGCGGCCGGGCAGCGCCCGGTCGGTCACGATCGACGACGCGCTCCGGCGGGGCTTCGTCGTCCCGGCCGAGAAGTCCGGGGAGGAGCTGGTCCTGGGGCTGGTGGGGCGGTTCTGGACACCATCGGGCGGGCTACGCGAAGGCCGCCGTGACCTTCCGGGCGGAGCCCCGCGGCCCCCGGGAGAGCCTGGCCCTGACGGAGACGCGAGTCACGTGCACGGATGAGGCCGCCCGCAGGAAGTTCGTCCGGTACTGGAGGATCGTCGGGCCGGGGAGCGCGCTCATCCGTCGCCGGATGCTCGCCCTGGCCAGGGACGACGCAGTACGGGAGGAGGCGCTGCGATGACCGAGCGAACCGTGGTGGTGGACCACGTCCTGTTCGTGGTGAGCGACCTCGGCGCGAGCAGGCGGTTCTACGAGGCCGCGCTGGCGCCCCTCGGCTTCGGCGTCGTGTCCGAGGAAGAGAAGTGCGTGAACTTCGGCCTGAAGGGATCCGACGACTTCGCCATCTGCCGCGACGGCGACCCGACCACCCGCGCGCACGTGGCCTTCGTCGCGGAGACCCGCGGCGCCGTCGAGGCGTTCTTCGGCGCTGCCATGGCGAACGGCGGCCGGGAGAAGCGAGCGCCTGGGCTCCGGCCCGAGTACCACGCCGGCTACTTCGCCGCGTACGTGTGGGATCCCGACGGCAAAACCGTGGAGGCCGTCCACCACGGGCCGCACTGAGCGCGGGTCTCCGCACGGCGTGCACCGGGTACGATGAGCGGGATGACCTACGACGAGCGAGTGGCCGAGTTCAAGGCCCGCATCGACGCCGGGGAGAAGATCGAGGGCGGCGACTGGATGCCCGACGAGTACCGGCAGTCCGCGCTCAAGTTCATCGAGATGCACGCCAACTCCGAGGTCATGGGGGCCCTGCCGGAGCGCGAGTGGATCCCCCGCGCGCCCACGCTCCGACGGAAGCTCTCGCTCACCGCGAAGGTCCAGGACGAGGTGGGGCACGGACAGATCCTGTACCGGGTGGCCGAGGACCTCGGGAAGTCGCGCGAGCAGATGTTCGACGACCTCGTGAACGGCCGGACCAAGTTCCACAACGTCTTCCACTACCCGACCTACACATGGGGCGACGTGGCGCTCATCGGCTGGCTCATCGACGGCGCGGCGCTGGTCACGCAGAAGGCCCTGCTCGATTCCTCCTACGCGCCGTACGTCCGCGCCATGCGGCGCATCTGCGCGGAGGAGTCGCTGCACCTGCGGCACGGCGAGGACATCACCCTCGAGCTCGTCAGCGGGACGCCCGAGCAGCGCGAGATGTTCCAGGACGCCGTCAACCGATGGTGGCAGCCGATCATGCACTTCTTCGGCCCGCCATCGAAGAAGGACAAGGACGTCCTGCTGTACTGGGGCATCAAGACCCGCACGAACGAGGACCTCCGCCAGGAGTTCTTCTCCACGTACGTGCCGAAGCTGTGGGATCTCGGGATCTCGGTGCCCGACCCCGAGCTTCAGTTCGACGCCGAGCGTGGCGAGTGGATCTGGTCCGAGCCGGACTGGGACGAGTTCTGGCAGGTGGTGAAAGGCAACGGGCCCATGACGTCGGTGCGCCTGCTGTATCGCAAGGCGATGTGGGACACCCACGCCTGGGTCCGGGAGGTCTTCGCCGGGATCCCGGCCGCGCCGGCCGCCTGACCTAACCGGAGGCCGCGAGCCCCGGTTCCACGCGGGCGGCCAGCGTTCGAGAGGAGCCCCTCGCCGCGACCAGCATCACGGTCCCCATGGCCCCGAGGAAGGCGAACCCGGCGAACCACAGCCAGGTCCCGGCGGCCCCGTAGTCGACGCTGTGCGTCTGCGCATCGGTCACCACGACGCTCAGCACGATCATCGTCGCCGCCACGATCCACGTGATCCCCATGCCGATCAGCTCTTGCCGGTGGGCCCGCCGGGAGGCCATCAGGGGACCGACGGCGGCCGTCACGAAGATCGCCGCGTACAGCTGCCCGTGGAGGCGGTCGACGGGCCACGGCCAGAACTTCGCCAGGGCGACGGGCGCGATCAGGAGCGCGACGCCGTATGCCCCGATCAGGAGCGCCTGCGCCACCAGGACCCGGCGCACGCCCGGCTGGAGCGGACGGCCGCCCGTGGGAAGCCGTCGGCAGGCGTACCAGGCGGCCGCCGTGTACACGGGCAGCAGGCCGTACAGCGCGAACCAGGCCCACGCTCCCCACCGGTCGAACGAGAACCGCCCGAGGTGGAAGAAGGACACCACGAACACCGTGGACGTGAACACGACGGACATGCCGTGGATCGCCCGCCACACCGCCCACCGGCCGACCGCCGAAGTGATCGCAGCTCCCACCGCGGCACCCAGGTAGAACCCGCCGATGAATCGGGCGTTGAAAGGCGTCAACGCCCACGGCCAGATGGACTGCGCGAACCCGGTGGCGAAGAACATCGTCGAACCCGTCGCGGCCAGGATGCCGGTCTGCGCGACCGACAGCAGTCGAAGCGGCAGCGGCACCACGGGATTGGCTCGCTCTTCCTGCACCGCCCCCTCCTTCCGGCGACGTCGGCGAAGCCTACGTCGAGCGCGATCGGCGATGAAAGCCCCGCTCACCGCCGGCCGTAGACTCTCGCTCGGATGGAGGTGTGGGACGTGCTCGGGAAGCGCTCCGCCGACGACGACTTCGTCGTGGTGGGGGGTGTGAAGGCGGCCGACGCCGAGATGGCGCTGCTGCTGGCCAGGGAGACCCACTTCCGGCACAAGGAGGGGGTCGCCTACGCGGTCAGGCGGCGCGGCTCGGCGGAGGTCCACGAGGGGCCGTACCCGGGCGACGTGATCGGCGGCGTGACCGACCGCTCCTACCGCCGGCAGGAGGCCTACGCCGGTGTGGGGGCGAAGCTCAAGCGGATCCAGGCCGAGATGGCCCGACGCGGCGTGGTCATCGACCGGCCGCGGCCGCCGGTTCGCCGCTCGGCCACCCGCGCCGAGCGGGATGCGTCGGAGGCGGGGGCAGCCGGCCGGGGCTAGCCCTGGCCCCTGGGAACGGACTGCGCCGCCCGGAACGCCATCGCCGCGGCTGCGGTCCTCGTGTGGACGCCCAGCCGGTCGTACACCTGCTCCAGGTGCCGCTGCACGGTCCGACGGCTGAGGAAGAGGTCGCCCGCGATCTGGGGGTTCGTCATCCCGCGGGCCGCGCACGCCAGCACCTCTGCCTGCCGCCGGGTCAACCCGAGCGACGCGATCGAGGTCGCCGACGGCTGCGGTCGCTCCCGCTCCATCACCACCACGGCCGGATCACGGATCACCCTGCGGTTGCTCGCCGCCGGGGACCGCGATCCGGAGGGCCCACCACCAGCGGGGCTGGCGGCCTCGGGTCGCCCGCGATCGGATCGAGGCGTCCCCGCTCGGCCCGCACCCATTCCCCGACGTCGTCCCTCGGGGCCCCGGCGGCTCCGCGGAGCTCCCGGAGGAGCCGGGCGCCGCCAGGCGTGGCATGCCGGACCCGGTCCAGCCGGTCGAGGACGATCACCGCCCGATCGTCTCCCTCCAGCACGCCCTCCAGCGCTCCCAGCAAGGAACGGAGCTCCGCATTCAGGTAGGCCTGGATCAGGTGCGGCCGCACCTCGTCCATGACGTCGCGGTCCCGCTCGGAGAAGTCGCCGGCGGACCGGAACAGCCCGATCCCGATGACGACGGAACGGGTCGCTTCCAGGTTGGCGGCGAGGAGGTACTCGCCGTTGAGCGGCCGGAACAGCTCCTGGTACAGGTCCGTGCGGTGGAGCTCGCGCCGGCCCAGGAAGTCCGAGAGCTTCAGGGCTCGGGGGTCGCGGGTCCGGGCGTAGTGCTGCACGAGGGGATGGCTGTCCAGGTGGCGGGCCAGGATCTCGTCCACACCGGGGAACAACGCGTCGCCCGGGTCGGCAGAGGCGAACGCCCGGCCGTTCGCCGAGTCCATCTCGTTGTAGGTCGCAAGGTCGCAAGCGATCAGTCGGTGGAACCCGGCCAGCGTCCTTCGGACGAACGCCCCCGCCTCGTCCGTCCCCTCGATGTCCCGGACGAACGACAGCACGGCCTGGAGGTCCCTCGTCCCGAGCCGACCCACCCGCCCCTCCCTGAGGTCGGAAAAATGGGCCACATGGCCACTTGTCCTCCGGACGGTGCCCACTTTCGATGATCTCCGAGGTCCTGACAAGTCCCGCCGAACCAGGGGGTAGTCGTGTCGATGGTGCGTCGGTATGCCGGTTCCCGTCTCGCCCTCGTGGCGGCGGCCGTCCTGGCCACCCAGGTGGTCCTGGCCCCACCGGCCCTGGCCCCGCCCGGGGACCTCGATCCCACCTTCGGCACGGGGGGCACCGTCGTCACCGACTTCGGGATGGGGAACAACCCCGGGTTCGACCTGGCCCTGCAGTCCAACGACCGCTTCATCATGGCCGGGGGGGCCACCAACGGCTCCGACCTCGACTTCGGCCTGGCCCGCTACACGAAGGACGGCGCGCTCGACCCCTCCTACGGGTCGGGGGGGAAGGTCACCACCTCCTTCGGGGGCAACGACCGGGCCTTCGGGATCGCCGTGCAGTCGGATGGCAAGGCCGTGGCGGTCGGCACCACGGGCTCCGACTTCGCCGTGGCCCGCTACCTGGGGGACGGGTCCCTGGACCCGAGCTTCGGCTCGGGGGGGAAGGCCACCACCGACCTGGGGGCCGGCACGGAGCTCGCCGGCGGGGTCGCCGTCCAGCCGGACGGCAGGATCGTGGTGGGAGGGACCTCCGGCTCCGACTTCGCAGTGGCCCGGTACAACGCCGACGGGTCGCTGGACTCGGGCTTCGGATCCGGGGGGAAGGTGGTCACCGACCTCGGCGGTACCGAGTTCGCCACCCGGTTGGCCCTGCAGGCCAACGGCAAGATCGTGATGGTGGGGACCTCCACCGCCCCCGGGATCCCCGTGTTCGCCCTGGTCCGCTACACCGCCACCGGGGCCCTCGATGCCACCTTCGGCACCGGAGGAGTCGTGCTCACCGACGTGGGCCCGGGCGGCGACGTCGGATCGGATCTCGCCATCCAGGACGACGGCAAGATCGTGGCCGTGGGGGAGGCCTTCACCGGGACCGGGGCCCCCAACGTGGCCGACTTCGCCGTGGTCCGCTACGACCCCGACGGCTCCCTCGACTCCTCCTTCGGGGCGGGCGCACCGGACGCCCCCTTCGCCTCCGGGGGGAAGGTCATCACGGACTTCGCGGTGGAGGACGCCGCGTACGCGGTGACCGTGCAGTCCAACGGCAAGATCGTGGCGGTGGGGCGGTCCCACGACGGCACGAAGAACCGCTTCGCCCTGGCCCGCTACACCAAGGCCGGTGCCCTCGACCCGAAGTTCCGCTCCGACGGCAAGGTCATCACGGAGTTCCCGGGAAACGCACAGGCCTTCGCCGTGGCCATTCAGTCTTCCGGCCGCATCGTGGCGGGCGGGTCGGCGCAGCTGCCGGGGTCGGCCGCCCCGGCGGCGGGCGACGACAACCCAGACGTGCAGGCCGCGGCGGGCTACACGGGCGATGAGCCGAGCACGGTCCCAGAGGATGTCTTCACCAACCTCAACGACATCGACGATGCATTGAGCGACGCCAAGAAGGCTGTGGAGAAGAAGGACGAGAAGGGCGCCAAGAGGCACCTCAAGGAAGCGCGTCACACGAAGATCGACATGATCGAGGAGCATTTCGGCCGGCTCTGCGGCAAATCATTCAAGCACTGGTACTCGGAGCTGTACGCCATCGACCTGACGATCCACGGGTTCGGTCTGGAGGGCGGGATCGCGCCAAAGGACTGGGTGAGGAAGCTCGAGGATGCCAAGGAGACTGCGAAGGGCCTCGACGAGCAATTCAACAAGGGAGACTGTGACGAGTCAGACGATCTCTTCAATGTCACGAAGAGCCTGGACGAGGCCATCGCCTACGCGAAGAATCACCCGGGCGCGTCCAGCCGCGTGGAGATCCACGAGATCCTCCTCGATGCGGAGCAGGCCAAGCACGACGTGCTGTGCTCCGGGAAGAAAGTATTCGGCAAGTACTACTGCAAGTGGTACGCGCTGCTCGAGGACATCGACTTCGGAATCTGGGATGCAGAGTTCTTCCTGCACCGCGGTGGACCGGGGGACCTGGCGCGCACGACCAATCACATCGGCAAGGCGGAGAAGGCGACGGATGAGCTCAGGAAGAAGCTCAAGGGAGGAGGTGCCTGAGCCCCGCTACCATGGCAGGGCCATGGTTGACGAACCGCGACTGTCGCTGCTGCTCGCGCTGGCCGATGACGAGCTGATCATCGGACACCGGCACGCGGAGTGGACGGGGTGGGCGCCGCACATGGAGGAGGACCTGGCGTTCTCCTCGATCGCCCAGGACGAGATGGCCCATGCCCGCTTGCTGTACGGGCTGGCCGAGCCGCTAACCGGCCGGGACGAGGACTCGCTCGCGTTCGGTCGCCCGCCGGACGAGTACCGGAACGCGGTCTTGTGCGAACGGCCCAACGGGGATTGGGGTTACACCCTGGCTCGGCAGTACCTGTATGACACCGTGGACGCGGTTCGCATGGATGCGTTGGCCGAGTCGTCGTGGGTCGAGCTGGTCGAGCTCGTGAAGGTCATTCAGCTCGAGGAGAAGTACCACCTGGACCACGCCCGGGCGTGGTTCGATCGGCTGGCCGCCGGGCCGCTCGAGGCCCGGAACCGTTTCGCCTCCGGCCTGGCCGCCGCGATGGCCGAAGCCGTAGCCCTGTTCGAGCCCCTGCCGGGCGAGCCCGAGCTGGTCGACACTGGTGTCCTGCCCCGGTCGTCGGAGGAGCTCCTGTCCGAGTGGCTTCGCCCGCTCGGAGAGATGCTGGAGGCGGCCTCGCTCGACTACGTCCTCGAGCACCACGGGCCCATCGGCGGCGAGATGGTGCCCACCTCGAGCGGCGAGATCGTCGCCGACGCCGAGGAGCTCCAGGGGCCCGGGCTGGTCCGCCGGGGCGGCGTCTGGGTGCACGAGGGCGGGTTCGCCGGGGCCGGCGGCCGCCAGGGAAAGCACTCTGAGGACTTCCTGCCGCTGTGGGAGGAAATGACGGGCCTGCACCGCGCGCACCCGGGAGCGAAATGGTGAAGCGGGCGGGGGCAAGCCCCGCCCCACAGGCGAGCCCCGCCCCACAGGCGAAGCCCGTCCGACCGGGGGAGGCCGTCGAGCTGGCGGTGTGGAAGGCGCTCCGCGGGGTCCACGACCCGGAGATCCTGCCGCTCTCGATCACGGACTTGGGGATCGTGAAGGACGTGCGGGCCTCGGACGAGCGGGTGGAGATCGACCTGCTGCCGACGTTCGTGGGCTGTCCCGCGCTCGACGTCATCAGGGAGGACGCCACGAAGGCGGCGCTCGACGCCGCGGGGGACCGGCAGGTCACCGTTCGGTTCGTGTTCTCGCCGCCCTGGACCAGCGACCGGATCACGCCGGAGGGCCGGGAGGCCCTGCGCTCCTACGGCCTGACGCCGCCCGGGGAGGGGGGGCACCGGTCGACGTTCATCCCGCTCGCGGCGCTCGAGCGTCCGGAGGGCGGGGTGACCTGCCCGTTCTGCGGCAGCGAGGACACCGTGCTGGAGAGCGCGTTCGGCCCCACGCTGTGCCGCACCACCCATTTCTGCCGGGCCTGCCGGAACCCGTTCGAGGGCTTCAAGCC
>WNFU01006171.1_pt1 | contig 31512 bp, 35 predicted proteins | sample 5400121 | NCBI WGS metagenome assembly WNFU01 (sample SAMN13153360, study PRJNA577476) | soil metagenome | isolation source: 100 cm soil or saprolite under grassland replicate 1 | place: USA:California | collected 2016-06-15
TTCGCCTGGCTGCACCAATTCAAACGACTGCTCGTCCGCTACGACCGCCGCGCGGACATCCACGAAGCCTTCCTCGCACTCGGCTGCTGCCTCGTCTGCTACCGCCGACTCAAGAACACCTCATTGTGAAAGGAGCTCTAAAGCGGTTAGGCGGACAATTCGAGCGTGGTACGACAAGTCGCGCTCACGCCGGAAACGTACGCTGAGGTCGTCGGGGCGAAGGCGGAACACGCCTTCGCGATCCCGATTCGATCGTCTGCTTTGTGCGCATACGCCGCGAGCCCAGCACGCGTGTGCAGGCGACGCCGATGACTCGGGCCTCGCCGAGTTCGCCGACAAGCTCCTCGGCTGATTTCTCCACCTACCGCTCGCGCCATGGAAAGCCGCCGCTCGGCGGACGCATCAACCAGCGCGGCGAACGGCAGCCGATCACCGTGGTTCCGTCACGGTGCGAGTCGACCGCAGTCCGCCCGAACATTCGCGACGTATTCGCCGGCGACTGCGAAGCCTCGACCGTGATCGGCCGGTGTTTGCAGCGTCTTCGAAATGGAGCGTACGGGGATCGAACCCGTGACCTCCGACTTGCAAATACCAGGTTTCGAGGCGAGGTTAGGTCAGGTTAGGTTGGTCAAGGCGAAGTTGTGCTGGTTAGGTGAGGTTGAAATTGGCTATTCGGGGACACGGTCCTGGGGCCCGCGCGTTTTCGTTCGTCGTGAAACCGAGTTTGCGCACCCCACACGCTCGCACTAGCGCCACTTGTAGTGCTCGAGACCGGCGTCGGCGAGCGCGGCAGCGCGCTGTGCGTGGTCGCGCAGGTGCACGATCTGGCCCTCGCGGAGCGTGAAGACCGTGAGCAGCTGGCCGTCGAGCTGCACGCCGGCGAGCTCCTTGCGCGCGTGGTTCTGGACGCCGAGCACGGCGTGGTCGCCGTCGGCCAGCAACTCGAGCGCGTCGACCTGCGGGGGCTGGGCGGGCGCGGCGCGCAGCCAGGCGAGCACCTGCTCGCGTCCCTCGCAGGCGGCGACACCGGCGACGTCCACCCAGACCACGTCGGGATGGAAGCGATCGGCGATCGAGTCGACGTCGCTGCGGCGCAGTGCGTCGATCCAGTCGAGGACGAGCTGCAGGTTGGCCTGTGCCTGCTCGTGGTTCATCGTCTCCTCCTTCTGACTGCACGAACGGAACGGGACAGGAAGGTCAGCGCGGCGGGGCGGTGCGCGCGCACCACCGCCGAGCCGCTCCGCGCTCGGGCGCAGCCACAACGGCGACCCGCACTCGAAGAAGACGACCTTCGAGGCGACGGGCCTCGATCGACGATGGGCTCTCTACGGTCAGCCAGGCACCAGTGAGGAATCGTACGCCGCCGTGGCGAGCGTGTCCAAAGCCGGCCCGAGACGCGGCGGCACCGTCTCCGCGCAACTACTCACCGGGGCCCGCGACGATCGCCTCGACCTGCGGGAACGTCACGCCGAGCTCGGAGAGGATGTGGGCGGCGAGCGACTCGTGAACGCTGAGCAGCCCGAGGAGCACGTGCTCGTCCTGCACCGGCCCCTCACCGGCGTAGTCGACCGCGTACGCGAGCGCCATTTTCAGGCGCGGCATGATGCCCAGGCAGCCCGCGCGCGTCTGTTCGAGCGCGCCCGGTCCGAACGTCTCGTCCAACCGTTCGCGCACGCTTTCGAGGTCGATCCCGAGCGACGCCAGCGCGTCGGCGTCGATTCGCCGCGTCGGCGTGCCGGCAATGCAGGGAGACTCGGCGATGTCTCCGTGGCTCACGTCGAGTTCTCGAAGGATCCTGGACGCGCCGCCATCGGGATCGCGGGTGAGCGCGAGCAGCACGTGCTCGGTGCCCACGGAGCGCTGCCCGAGCCGCCGCGCCTCGTCGGCACCGGCGGCGAGGTAGCGCTCGGCGGGCCTGGCCGTCTTCGCTCGCGGCGCCGCCCGCTGCCGGCGGAGCAACCTCATCTGAACCTCCTTCGCCTCTTGCGGCTTCCGGTGCCGTATTTTTGGTGCACGGCCTGTTTGGAGACGCCGAGCAGCGCCGCGATCTGCTGCCAGCTCCAACCGAGCTCGCGTGCGCGCCGCACCTGCAGCTCCTCGACCGCCTCCAAGAGCGCGCGCAGCGAGGCGACGCCACGCAGCCCGATCTCGGGATCCTCGCTCGCCGTTTGCGCCACGACCTCGCCCGGCTCGACCATCCTCGTCAAGATAACTTGACTAGCCAGCCTCGTCAAGGCGCCAAGCGCTCGCTCGGCGTCTTCCCGGAGCAGCAGCTGCCAGGCGATCCCCGTGTGCAGCAAGAACAAGATCCCCCTGGAGCGCATCCCTGTCGGGTAGACGCTTGCGGCCCGGAGAGCGGAAGCGCCGCTCCCTCTTCGGCAGCAGCGGCTCGACCAGCTCCCACAGCTCGTCCGACACGATCCACGGCGCAGCGGCCATCGGCACCCCCTACCCGCTTGGCGACGGATGCCGAACGGGCTTCGTCGTCAGCCGGCGGGTCCCTTCACTCAGAAACGACTTCTAAGCGCTGGCAGCCACTCGCCGGAAGTCGACCTCGTGGATGCTGACGCCGGGGGCTGCCCAGTTGCTGGCCGGCGGGGCCGATCGCCGTGCCTGCTCCTCGGACTCGAACACAACGAACGAGAAGCCGCGGCCGTCGACAGGCTCTAGCCAATAGCCCGCGACGAAGCCGGGAGCGGAACGGATCGTGGGCAGGATGTCACGCGTGAGTGCGTTGGCTGCCGCAGGCGCCTGGTCCGGGTCGATCGTCAACGTCACGAGTGCTGCGTGCATGGTCTTCTCCGTTTCGTGGAGGTTCGTCGCCGTTGTCGATGAGTAAGACCTGGCTGCGACGCGGAAGTCATCGGCTTCGGTTGGAGGGGCCGCGTGCCGTCGAGGTGCCAGTCGCGGTGCCCGCGAGCGCGTGCCGAGCATCGTCAAGTGTGCCGTTTCGAATGACAGATCGCGAATCGCGACCTCTAGCGCAGCCAGTCGAGGAAGGCTCATTCTGAAACGAGTTCTAAGCCTGGATCCACCGCGGTGCTTCCAGTTCCTGACTGATTTGGCGTTGGTTGGGGTCGCCGCGGAGGGTGCGCTGCGGTTCGGGCATTCGGACCGCTGTGGGGTGTGGGCGGGTTGGCGGAAGCGGCCGTCGCGAGCGTTGTTGGGCAGCGGTGATCGCGTCGAGTGGTGTCGTTGGATCTGGAGGACGAGCCGGCCGCTCAGGCGCAGGCCGGGAGTGCTCGGATCCGGCCGAGCGCCTCGACGAAGTCCTGCTGCCAGGGCCAGCGGGCTGGGAGATGGAGCGTCCGGCGGCCGGCGTGTGTGGTCAGGCGGCCGGGTAGGGCGAGCAGGCGCCGGCGGACGGTGCGCGCGGCGCGGACGACGCGGTCGGGCAGTCCGAGCAGCTCGGTCCAGCGGAGCAGGTTGTGCGCGAGCGCGGCGATCACGGTCCAGGCGCTGTTGGCGGCGAAGTGACCGGAGGGGAGGTGCGCGAGAGCTTGCTCTTTGAGGTCGCGGATCACGAGTTCGATCACGGCGTGCTGGCGGTGCTCGGCCTCGACGAGGGCGATCTCGTCGCCGCGGTTGGTGACGAACGGGAAGTGCTGCCAGTCGGGGAAGAGCTCGGCCTGGGCGGCGAGGGTGCGGACGCGGCGCACGATCAGCCGCCGACCCGACAGTGTCGTCTCGGCGATCTGCGCCTCGCCGCTGTCGGGGTAGTCGTCGATCGTCGTCCAGGCATCCTCCGGGATGCGGTCGACGAGCTCGCGCACGGGCGCGGTCATGCGCACCCCGATCGAGTAGAGCCAGCCGGCGCGCTCCAGCCGCTCGAACAGCTTCACGTTCCAGAAGCCGGAGTCGGCGCGCAAGAGCTTGACGCCGCGGGCGCCGGCATGGGCGACCCGAGCGATCAGCTCGTCGGTGAAGCGGAGGATGCCGCGCTGGGTGTTGGCCGAGCCTTTGCGCAGCCGCAGGTGCAAGACCTCACGCGTCTCCGCGCGCGTCGCCAGCAGCGGGTGGTAGCCGCGCAGGCGGGTGTAGCCGAACGCCGCCCCCTGCTTCTGGTAGCCGTGCACCTCGCCGACGAACGAGTCGACATCGACGACCAGACGCCCGTCGCCGGGGCCGGCGCCGGCCCGCCAAGCGCGCGTCAACGCCTCGGACAGCACCGGTCGAGCTGGCGCACATGCCCGAACGTGAACGCGCGCAGGAACGTCCCCAGCGTCGATGGGGCCGCCACCCAGCCGCCCAACAGTCGGCGCGTCCTGCCCGAGCGCAGCACCTCGCAGTCGTCGATCGAGTCGGCGCCGAGCGCCATCGCGTAGATCAGGCTCATCACCTTGCGCCCGGCGTTCCGCGCACCCGGACGATCGGGACGCAACCGGACGAAGCGCGCGACCAGCCCCTCGATCCCCAGCCGCGCAGCCAGCACCGCCGCCAGCGCGATCCCCGCGTCCGAGACCACGCGCTCGTCGTCGAACGCGACCTCCAGATCCTCCACTCCGACCGGCCCGTGATCGTGCACCATCCAGGTGACCTCCTGACGCCGGGCCCCGGCTGCCCATACAGCCTGGAAAAGCCCTGCTCAGGAGGTCATTCTTCCGACCGAACCGGACGGAGCCGCCTCAACCCTGCGGTGGATCCAGGCTCAGACACCGGGCCGCTGTGCTGCGCCAGCGTGCGCGAGTGACGCCTGAGCCTGGCTAGGGTCATCGAATACGTGAGGCTGGAAACGTCGCGTCGGGTACGCGTTTCGAACGCACGAGTTGACGCGCTCGCGGGCGCGGCGCTCTGGTGTGGCGCGGGCGTCGCTGGCCTGATCGCGGCTTCGCTCAGTGGCAGCCTGCCGCTTGTTTATGCCGGCGTCGGGTTCCTCGCCGGAGTTGCATACAGCGCGGCGAGGACCTTGCGTGAGTGGCGCGACGATCTGACGCAGGAGGAGCCGTTCGAGCCGCTTCCGGAGACGGTGGAGATCCGGCCTCGCTGGCTCGTTCCAGCGTGGCTGACCTTGGATGCGCGATCGTCGTCGGTCTCGCTGTGGGAGCGTCTCTCTGGAGTCGCTGGGCAGTGATCGCGGCCGGAGGTCTCGTGGGACTGAGCGTGTACGCGCTTCTCGACTGGCTGCATCTGCGTCGATGGGAGAGCGAGCATCACGCAACCGTTTACTACGAGCGGATGCCGCTCATAGGCGGAGGCGTGTCCGCGCGCTACTTCGCCCGCCGCACGCCTGAGTCCAAGTAGAAAGCACAGCCCGAGGACGGTTGGAAGTGGCCGAGCGCCGAAGCTGTCGCCTGTGTTCGTTGAGACACTCCGACGGCCGCGCTTCACAGTCCCCGAGCGAAAGCTGTATCCGGCGGGAAGTGGATTCGGAAGCGCCGCCGTTTTCAATGCCGCTCACCAAGAAGCTGGCGATTTTTCTTGGCGGCTTCCGGTGCATTCCAGTAAGCGCGCAGCGTCTGCGTCACCGTGACAGGCGCTGTTACGGCGGCGTAGGCGTAGATACCAGTGATGACCCACCTCCAGAGGCCCGGAACGATCGACCAGAAAGTGAGAACGGCGCCGACTGTCGCGGCGATGATCCAGCCAAGGTGCAATAGCCACAGCCATGCGCGCTTGCCGTGGGGGCGCGAGCGAGGCATCACCCAGCTAGGCCAGTGAACACGTTCGAGTCGCTCTGCCCGTGCGACGGCCAAGCGCGCATCACGCGAATCTTTGACCTCGCGCCCGGCCCGGATCGCAGCGATGATGTCTTTGCGTCGGTCACGCGGCAGCCGACGTATGGCACGGCGAACATCGCGCAGCGAAGCGCTCTCGTCGATCGTCATGGTTTAACCGTCGACGACGTCGACGCCCTTCTCCTGCAGGACCTCGCCAATTCGGCGGTAGCTGTCATTGAGGGTAGCGATGGTCACGTCACCGCTCGCGCCCACACGCAGGAGGCGCAGCCGCCCGCCCCAACGAGACGGCGTCGCGACAGCTCTGGCGATGCGGGAATACGGGATCAGTAAAGCGAACCGGCCGAGAAAAATAGGTGTGTAGGCGCGGACATCCTCGTCGCGGAGTTCCAAACGACCAAGCGGCCAGCTCCACCGACCTTTGTCCAAGGGACTGCGCGAGCGATGCTGAACGACTCCGCAGACAAAGGACATGCCATGGATGCTACGCCCGACCGTTACGCGCGAAGTATCGGACGCCAAGCGAGTGGACTGTGCGAGGGTGCTCTCGCCTGAGTGTGCAGTTCCCACGTTCGGGGTCAGAGGAGGCACCGATCTCCGCAGGGGACTGTGCAAGTTGTCAAGACGGTCAACCTCTCAGTTTTTCGGCGTCATCCGTGTGGGGCGTCAGCACTCGGTTCCGCCTGCACACGCAACGAGCGCTGCGGGCGCGTCCGTGAACAGGGACGACCACGCACCGCGGCAGCCTTCAGTCGAGCGCGGTCGATGCCGCTTGCGGCGGAAGCCTGTCGGTCGAACAAGAGGCTGGCCCCGCAACGAGGTCCGTTCGCCGGAAGCTCCTCGCCTCGCGCGCCTCGCGCGTTGGTGGGTTGCGGGCTCGGGCCGGAACCTGAGTACAGGGCCAGTCAAGAACAGCTTACGCCGTTTGGGCGTGGGAGCGGCTAAGACTTCTTGCCGATCCTCAACCACTTGCGGATCTTTGCGATGAGGCTGGCCATGGCGCGAGTCTGCGCCGTTTCGCCGGCGTTCAAAACGCGGCGTACGCAGACCCAGCGTTGTCTGATCAGGATGGCGCCGCGTTCCGGCGAGGCATCAGTTTGCGCGGAGGACCCGATCACTCCGCCGCGAGACCGAACGGGCTCCCTTCGGAGTCGCGGCAGATTGCCCATCGCTCGGCCTGGGTGGACGCCGCTCCCTTCGAGCTCAGCGACGCGCTCGGGCGTGGAGGGGTCAAAACTCGGATTCAGCCCCGGAACAGAGTCTTGACACCTTCAGGCATTCGACACGAACCTCCGCAAGGAACACGGCGCTTTGGCAGTCTGTTGAGGCCACCTGGCAAATGCTCGCGCACGACATACCGCCCGCCAGCTGCCCCGGGCGAGCCGGCGGCAGGCAGGCTGGCATTCACACCATGAGCCCCGAAGCCGAAGCCGGAACGCTCGAACAGGAGCTGCTGCTGGTGTTCGCGCCCGAGGCGCCCGCCCTGCCCGCGCTCGAACTCTGCGTCAACTTCGGGCTCTTCGCGAGTCGCGAAGTCACATCCGCCGAGATCAACGACCTCGCCAGAGAACTGCTCACCAAGGTCGCGCGCGTAACGATCGTCTCCGAGCGCCGCTACGAGATCGGCGCCGACGCCGGAGCCGCAGTGCACCAACTGCGCGTTCAGATCCAGCCTGGCGCGCTTCGCTCCGACCACCCTGACCTCGCCGAACTCCGCGGCCGACTGCTCGAAATCACCGAACGCTGGGCCCTCGCCTCCATCACCACGCGCAACCAACAGCCGGGTGGCGTCCCATCGTCCGGGTGAAATCGTCCGGGGCGTAGCTCCGCTTGCTCGCGATCCTAGGCTGCGATCACCTCCTCGGTCGACGGCTGATCGGGCTGGGTCGTCTGTCCGCGTCGGAGCCGTTCGATCTCGGCGACGGCTCTGGGGGTCATGGTGCTCTCGCGCCAGCCGCGCGAGGAGAGTTCGAGCACAGCCCAGACGAGCGAGAGCGCGGAGGTCTCTGACGCGCTTCTGGGCGCGACTGCGTCTTGCGACTGCCGGGAGCGCTCAGCGGCAGAGCAGCTCGATCAGTTCGGTTCGTTGTCGGCTGCTGAGGCCGGAGACCGTCTTGGTGTCGGCGATTCGGCAGTGGGTGAGCGCACGGCTGGCGCGGGCGGGGCCGATCCCGGGCACGACCAGCAGCAGCTCGCGCACTCGCGCCGTCTGCGTGCACGGGGGTGGCTCGGCGATCACGCGGGCGCGGCGCACTTGGTTGGCTTTCTCGAGCGCGCGCAGCCGCTGCTCGGGTGAGCGTCCGGGAGCGCTGGGCTTGCGCTGCTCGCTCGGCACGGCGCCGATTCTACGAGCACACGCCACGGAGGTATCCGCGGCCGGTGTTCACGCTTCCGCGACGGTCAACCTCTCAGTTTTTCGGCGTCATTCGCGTCGGGCCCCAGCACTCGGTTCCGCCTGGAAATCGTGAGGTTCCCGCGGTGTGAACAGAGTTTTGGCACCCCACACCCACCCCGGCCGCCTCACGTCACCCAACGAGGTATCGACGGTCAGCCGACGGGTGTGCCCGCGTCGTTGACGCTCCTTTCGTTGGCATGCTCGACGCTCAGGGCGAGCGCGACGGCCTGGGTACGGTCGTGGACGTCGAGCTTCTTCAGGACGCGCTGAATGTGCGTTGCGACGGTCTTCGGGCTAATGACGAGCTTCCGAGCGATCTCGACCGGCTGGCGCCCCTCCGATAGCAGCTTCAGCACCTGGCGCTCGCGCGGCGTCAGCGCCGCGAGCGGCTTGAGCGGGCGCGTCTGCTCTACGCTCGGCGTCAAGCGAGCGATCAGCCGGCGCACGCGCGCGACCAGCTCTGCCGGGTCGAACGGCTTGACGACGTAGTCGTCTGCGCCGACGAGCAGCCCCGCGACCTTGTCGAAGGGCTCCGTGCGCTCCGCGGAGACGAAGACGATCCGGACTGTCTCCCCGTAGGCGTCGCGGAGCTCGCGACAGACCTCGTAGCCGTTGAGTCCAGGAAGGTTGACGTTGAGTACGACCAGCGACGGCAGCTCTGCAGCGGCCGCCTGCAGGACCTGTTCGCCGCTGCTCAGCTCACGGGTTGCGTAGCCCGCCCGCCGCAGCAGCCGAGAGATGAGCGCGCAGCTTTGGGCGTCGTCCGCTACGAAGACCGAGCCGCAGGGTGCCACCAGATGTGCTCCTCAAGATTGACGTGAGCAGGGTTTTTGTACCGCAAACGGCGATCTCTTTCAAGGCCGCGCTACGACGATCGCCGTAGCCCTCAGGCGTTCGCAGTACGGCGCAAGATCATGTAGTCGGCCGATGTGTGGGGATTTTCCGCGGGTTAGGCTCGCGTCGCGGAGCGGAATTCGGGTTTGTTTTGGAGGCGTGTTGCGGCCAGGCACACGATTCACGGGGGCGCATCTCATCAGCCGGTCCGTCGTGTCTCGCGCGCGTCGCCTTCTGCGGTTGTCCGAAGGGAGGACTATGGGGCGCGATTTCGGCAAGCCCTCAGCACCGTAGGAGCACGGGACGGAACCGGGCGAGGCTCCGTCGGCAGGTACCGATAACTCTTCGAAGGAGGCTTTCTTATGACGCAGCGAGTCCTCGGCCCGACAGGGAGCAAGCGGAGGCGGCGCTTCCTGTTCGTGCCAATTCTGGCGGTCGCCTGTACCGCCCTGTTCTACATCGCGGGCGCGCAGGCCGTCCACAACGACGGGTTCTTCGAGCTCGGCCCGACGCCGACGGCCCCTGAGGCCAACGTCACGAACATCCTCGGCAACGCCACGGACGCAGGGCCGGACTGGTCGGACCTCTTCGACGCGACGGCGCCGTCGGGCACCATTGTCACCAAGAAGGACGCGAACGGCAACGGCACGCCCGATTGCGAGGAGTCTCCAGGCAAGGAATGCGCCTTCATCGCGGACCCCTCGTCCGCGGGCGGCGCAACCGACCCGTCGACCTTCTCGGGCTTCGGCACCTCGAACAAAAACAACGATCCGGTCTCGACGGGGGATTGCGCGAACCGAACGCCGCCGCTCGCCGGATCGGACTGCAACCCGTGGGGATGGGACGGCGGCAACGTCCCGGCCAAGGACGACCTCACCAACGTCTACGCCTATGAGGTCGTCCCGACGAGCGGGCCGCGGGCGGGTCACGTGATCATCTACGGCGGCCTCGAGCGTGAGAGCCCGAGCGGCGATAGCTACGTCGACCTCGAGTTCTTCAAGAATCCGGTCGACCTGTGCCGGAACGCCGCTGGCGATCCAACCCCCACCTGCTTCACAGGCAATCGATCGACTGGAGACATCATCGTCTCGATGAACTTCCTGAGGGGCGGTGCGATCGGGAGCATCGAGATCCGCGAGTTCGACCTCGCCACCGGCACGTACAGCGATCCCCTGGGATCCGCCTCTGGTCAGGGCTGCTTCAACGCCAGCGGGGGCAGCGGCGACGATATCTGCGCCTTCACCAACGGCGCCAGCATCGATGGCGGCCCGTGGGCGAACTACGACAACCACGGCAACGTCATCACGAGCCTCCCGCAGAATGCCTTCACCGAGATGGGTCTGGACGTGACCAACGTCCTCGGCGAGAGCCCCTGCATCTCGACTTTCATGGGCAAGACGCGGAGCTCGGCCTCGTTCACCTCGGAGCTGAAGGACTTCGCCGGTCCGACCACCTTCAGCATCTGCGCGCCCAGCACGAAGCTGACCAAGTCGGTCGACAAGACGACGATCCGCGCGGGCGACTCGGTGACCTACTCCTACGTCGAGGAGAACGACGGCAGGGATCCGCTGACCAACGTCTCGGTGACCGACGACACGTGCTCGCCGCTGGTGCGAGGCGCCGACAACCCTGGCAACAACGACAGCACCCTGGATCCCGGTGAGAAGTGGACGTTCACATGCTCAACGACGCTGAACGTCACCACGACCAACACCGCGTTGGCGACCGGATTCGATGCCTTGCTGAACAAGACCGTGAGGTGGTGCAGCGCAGACGAGCAGGCGAACCCACCGAGCGACGTATTCTGCGACCAGGACGAGCGGGCCCAGACCACCGTGACGGTGATCAATCCGTCCACCGTTCTGACGAAGACGGCGTCCGCCGTGGTCACCTACCACTACAGCGAGACGAACGACGGTGACTCGGCGCTCACGCCGCCGACAACGGGTGACAACACGAGCGTGATCTCGGATGACAAGTGCTCTTCGATCACCTTCACGGGTGGCGACACGGGCAGCGATCACGTCATGGGTCCTGGTGAGACGTGGACGTTCACGTGCCAGACGACGCTCGACTCCGCGGGCGGAAACGTCGATCAGACGAACACCGCCACCGGCGACGCGGTCGACTCGACCGGAGCGCACGTCACCTACCCAGGTGACCCGGACGAAAGGGATTCGGTCAGGATTCAGATCACGAACAACTGACGCGGCCAAGCGTCGCGCCGACCGGCGGGATCGTTCGGTCGGATTCGCAAGAGGAGGGGCCGGGCGACCGGCCCTCCTCTCTTGCGCGCGGCGCCGCGTCTAGCCTTCGAAGAGGTGAAGCTTGATGTCGGTAAGCCTCGCCACGAACGCGGCCCGCGCAGCGCCAGAGCTGATCTCCTCGTAGGGCGTGTAGAGAGTTCCCAGGAGGGTGGGAGCGCCCCACGACCCCGAGCTGTAGCTGACCATGTAGAGGTGGTCGAACGTGAGGGTCGTCGGGTCGACGGGACGATAGGCGAGCCACGTCTCGCCGGGCCGGACGACCAGCCCGAGCCCGGAGATCCGCTCGACAGGGATCGGCAGCGAGAGGAACGACGTGCCCCCATCCGGGGCGATCCGGGCGACGGCGACATAGCTGCCCACAACCCACGGTGCCGTCGAGAAGATCTGGCGCACGTTGCTCTGGTAGGCGAGCGCGATCGTTCCCGTGGACGGGTCGGGAGTCGCGATCACGTCCGGGCGCTCTGGATCGGGTCCGTAGTCCCCGTCCTTCGGGACGCTGATGAAGGTGCCGTCCGTCCAGTTCACCCTGATCCCCGAAGGACCCTCGGTCAGGTGCATTGCTCCGATGGCATGCCACATGTCCGGGTCGCTGAAGACCCAGATGCTGCCGTCCGCCGGTTGCTGGGCCACGGCCTGGCGGCTCGCCCTGGTCGGCATGAACTGCAGCGGGTAGATCGTCGACCACGAGCCCACGGGGCTCAAGTAGGCGATGCCCTGGCCCTGGGGAAGCCCCGAGACGCCCTGCTGGTGCCAAACGCCCAGGAAGCCGCCGCTGCTCAGCCCGATGAAATCTCCCACCCGACTATCGGCGTCGCCGAATGTCGTCGTCGAGGTCAAGGTGGCCGAGGTCGGAAGGGGGCTGCCCCAGAGTTGGTACTCGCGGGCAACGATCGGGCCGTTCCCGGAGAAGACGAGCAGCTTCTGACCGGTCAAGGCCCAGCGCGCGTCCTCCCACCCGCTCACCACTGCTCCAGCCGGCAGCAGCGGCACGTTCGTGTATGCGCCCGAAGAAGCGTCGCGGAATTGGGCCCACGGCCGCGAGGAGAACTCCTCCCGGTAGAGAAGAACGGAGACCGAGCCCAGCTCGGCCATCCTGCCCGGTCCCAGCAAAACCAGGTTCTGCGACACGGCTGCATTCGTTACGACATCGGCGGCCGATGGGAGGGTGTTACTCACATCGATCGAAATACTGGCCGTCCCGACGTTCCCCGCCGAGTCCGTGGCCGTCGCCGTGACCGTGTGGACCCCGTCGGCGTACGCGGTCGTGTTGAGCCCGACCGTCCAGTTCGTCGTACCGGTCGCCGCCTGAGTCGACGCCCCGTCCACCGAGACGTCGACCTTCGCCACGCTGCCGTTGTCGGAGGCGGTCCCCGCGATCGTGACCATGCCAGCAGTCGTGGATCCCGACAAGGGACTGGAGATGGCGACTGTCGGAGGCGTCGTCTCGCACGGGTTCTTCTTGCTGCACCGTTGACCGCCGCCGGCTCCCTTCGCCAGCGCGTCAGTTGCCGCGCTGCTCAACCAGAAGAACGCGAGCATCACGAGAATGACAAGCGGCGACGCCGCTGGTTTCCAGCGTCTCCTTGACACAGTCTGTTGCGCGGCCGCATCGCGCCAAGCGCCAGAGGACATCATTGCTCCCTTCGCTGCAGCTGTCGGGATTCACCTCGTCCGCCGAGCCGACAGGCCCAATCCCCCGATCTGGGGAGTGGCAACTCGGACGCATGCACGCGCGACGCCCTCATCCGTCAGGTGCGCCACGTCCTGCTCCGTCCGCCCGACGTCGACGACGCGGTCTTCGATGCCCCGGGCGAGAAAGCGCCCGGTCGCGTAACGCTCCCGGGACGGAGACCACCTCGACCGCCCCTGACGGCAGCTACCGGAGCAGGCTAGGCCTCAGGGATGCACGACGAGCCGCCCGATGCCGACCCGGGCGGTGCGGCGGGGCCGGGTTAGACCCGGCCCCGCTCGACTCATCCGATTCGGATCGTCCGCGTCGCCGACACCGGCAACGATCACGTCGAGCTCGCGGCGCAGCCACTCGCAACGAGGATGCGAATGTCCCGACCGCGATCAGGGAGACACGGTCAGGTATGCGCTCGCTTGCAAGCGATACCTGTTGTGGTTTTTCTGATACGCCTCGTGGAGGATGGTGCCGGCCTTCTCCGCCGTGAACGTGCAGGAGAAGCTGCCCGCGCTGTCCGACGTCCCGGAGCACCAGTACGCGGCATCGGAGGAGATGTAGTAGGCGCCGACATTCCCCCAGGTGTTGGGCCGGAGGCCGGAGACGTTCACTTGGTACGTCTGGCCGACGGCGACTGTCGTCGGATTGAACGTGATGGTCGCACCCGTCGCACCCCGCTTGGCGGCGAGAGCGCTGGGGACGAGCGCGAGGATCAGCGCGGCGGTTGCAGCTGTCAGGACGACGCGAACGCTGGGCAATTTTCTGGTCAACCTCAAAAACCTCCTTAGCTCTTGGGCGCGACTGCAGACGCCCGATGCGGCTCGATGTACCGGGGGATGATTGCGCTCGCAGCAACGAGCACCCACCCTCGAAAGGGTGAATTCGTATTCCTGGCGAGTTTCCTCCCTGACCCCGTCACGTTCGGGGGCAGAGTAACCCGTGTGTCGGATACTGCAGGTGCAACTGCACGAATTGCACGGTCGCGGCCTTAGAGCCTATTGCGGTAGGCGTCCCCAGTTGGCGGCGCGCCAGCCCGCCTCGGCCCACTCGCGGAAACGCCGATACGCCGACGCGCAGCTACAGACCCCCGTCGCGTCGAGCGCGTTCCACTGCATCCCCGTCCGCAACACCAACAAGATCGCGTTCATCGCATCCCGGCCCGGCACCCGCGGGTTGTGACAACCGAGCGGATGCACCGGCCGCGGCGGCAACAACGGCTCCATCCGCGCCCACACCCGGTCCGGGATCCGCCAACCGTCGTCTTTGACCACGAGACCCATCACAGCCTCCCTCGTCGATTTCAGCAACGAGGTCGGACTTCCACGCCGAGCACGAAGTCGAAGATGCCTCGGGGGTAGCGGCCGGTGAAGAGGATCGCAAACCAGGCGATGATCACTGCCACCACAGCGCCGATCGAGAGGAAGACGAGCAGGATGTAGTGCGGGATCGCGAGCAGCCACTTGACGAGTGGAAGCCAGCGGTTTAGCCCCTGCTTCGCGTCGGGATAGGGGAAGTCGAGCGCGACCGCCTGGTGCTCGTCGGTGGACGGGTAGCGATCGTCCATCAAGGCAAGATAAGCGCCTACCCGGTTCGTGAACCTGAGGAGCTCGAGGTTCCAGTCGTACCACCAGCGCGGGTACTTCTGACGGAAGACGATCATCAAGAGCGGGGCCAGGAACAGCACCCCACCCGTCCCCGCGGCGACCTCGGGGCCGGGGCCGTAGCCCGCCCACTCGTGACCAACGGTGCCGGCGACGATCAGAATCGGAATCGCGACAATCAACCTGAATCCGGTAGTCAGCCGGTTGAGATCTCGGTCCGGGTACTCGACCGAAAACTGCACCGGATACGGCGCCTCGCCTGTCATCTGGCTGTTTGACTCCATAGCTGCCACGCCTCCTCGCTCAAAGGGCCGGGCGGGCCCGTGACGACATCACTCACCCCGGCCGAATTTACGCCAAAAGGACTTGCGAGGGGTATCTCATGAATTCCGCGCCGAAGGCCGCAAGGTAGTCGACATCGAAATGTCCGAGCGCCACGGCGCGACCGAGAACGCGCCTGCCACGACCGTCGCCGCGATGCGCGCAGTCGCGTGGTCGGCGACTCAAACCGCGCCTATGCCGTGATGTCTGCTGCAGCGAGATCGACCGTCATGTCAACCGCACTCGGAAGGGAATCTCGATCGCGACATCCTCACCGCTTGTGACGCGCGCGAACCCGTTCTGCCAGACCCGGCGATAAATGACAGAGACGTCGCGCTTCGTGCGTGGCGGCACCTCGAATGTGAACTCGCGGGCGGGGAACCGTTCTCGTGCCACCCCACCTGGTACCAAGTGGAAGCTGACCGTTGGCCGAAAGTGTGTCGGGCCGGCGTGCAGAAGCCGAGCGAGCGGACGCTCGCGCGACGTGGATAATACGAGGTTGGAAACGAAGGGGGGACATGCGAAAGCTCATGATTTTGGTGCTTGCCACCGCCGTGGTCGGCCCTGGGTCGTCGGCGCGACGGGCCGCTCGCCGCTCGGCTCTTGCCAAGGGCTGACGCCTACGATCGTTGGCACCCAGCATGCAGACGTGATCAACGGCACGGCTGGCGCGGACGTGATCGCTGCAGGCGCCGGCGACGACCAGGTGTGGGGCGGCACGGACACGCTCTGGGGCGAGCAGGGCAATGACCTGCTCGATGGAGGTGTGCTCGGCTGCTGCGGCACCGGCAACACGGGCGACGACGTGCTCCACGGCGGTCAGGGACAGGACATCCTGCACGCAAGCGACTTCGGCAACAACACGCTGTACGGCGAGCAGGGCGCCGACGAGCTGCATGGCTGGCAGGGCAACGACACGCTCTCCGGCGGCAACGGCAAAGACGTGCTCGAGTCGTTCACGGGTAACGACACCTTGTCGGGCGGCAATGGAGGCGACCGGCTCGACGGAGGGGCGGGTACTGACACGCTCGCCGGCGGGCGCGGCGTCGACGCCTGCCTGAACGGCGAGTCGAACACGGGCTGCGAGGCATAGCCCAGTTCCCGCGGCCGGGCCTGCCGGTCCGGCCGCGGAACGCTGTGTTACCGCGGTCCGTCCCACCCGGTCGGTGTGCCCCGCTGGCCTTTTCGGAGACTGACGCGCGGGAAAATCAGGCTTAAGACGAGCGAGATTCAGACCGCCTCGAAAGCATCGAGCTCGTCGCCGCATGCCGCGCAGTTCGGACGAAACCCGGGCTCGGCCCGAACCGCGACCAGGAGTAGGCTCGGTGCGTGGACGACCTCGAGCGGATCGAGCTGTCGGCCGTTCTCGACTTCTTCGCGGCTGCACCGCCCGACGTGGAGCAAGCGTTCGACCTTGCTGTGCTCGACCTCGGCGATGCTGCGGCGTTCTCGATCGGTGCACACCCGAGGCTGCTCCTCTTCAACCGCGTGCTCGGCCTCCAAGGGGAGGCAGCGCTCCCGGACATCGAGCGGTGGTTCGGCTCGCGTGGGTGCACATTCGCGATCTCCGTCCGTCCCTGCGCCGAGCTCGAGAACGCACTTGACGAGCGAGTCTATCGTCGGGGGAGTGCGTTCATGAAGTTCCGTCGCGGCGTCGCGCATCCTCCCGTGTGCCAGACATCCCTGCAGATCGACCAGATCGACGAAGAACGAGCGAGCGATTACGGCACCCTCGTTGCCGCGGTGTTCGGTCTGGCGTCGCCGCTGGACCGCTGGTTCGCGGCCCTCTGCACCCGCGCGCATTGGGCGTGCTTCGGCGCGTTCGACGGCAACCGTCTCATTGGCACTGGCGCGGCGCGCTTCGTCGGCGCGCTCGGATGGCTCGGCGCGGCGGGAACCCTCCAGGACGCGCGTGGCCGTGGCGCCCAGTCGGCGATCCTCGCCGCCCGGATCTCCGCAGCGCGCGACGCTGGCGCCCGGACACTCGCTACTGAGACGGTCGACCGCGTGGACGGTGGTGCACATCACGGCGACGACCGGCGCCGGAACGAGCAACACGTCGCCAAGCGACCAGTTCACCTACAACCCGGTGCTCTTCTCCGTCACTCCGCCGAATGGGCTCGCGGCAGGTGGGCAGTCCGTCACGATCCTGGGCGCCGGCCTCAACGGCGCGACCGCGGTCAGCTTCGGCGGGACGCCGGCCGCGTCCTTCTCGGGTCGTCGACTCGGGGAGGATCGACGCCGTTACGCCTGCGCATGCCGGCGGGACCGTCAACCTCACCGTGACGACGTCGGGTGGCGGGACATCGAACGCGATCTCGTACACGTTCCAGTTCCCGACTACGACGTCGCTCGCGAGCTCGGCGAACCCGTCGATCGTGGGCGCATCCGTGACCTTCACGGCGACCGTCAGCCCGGTTCCGAACGGGGGCACGCTGTCGTTCTCCGACAACGCGAGCCCGGTCGCCGGCTGCCAAGCTCTGCCCGTCAACGTCGTCACTGGTACAGCCACCTGCACGGTCACGTACGGAAGCGTGGGGACTCACTCGATCGTCGCGACGTACAGCGGCAACTTCTTTTACACGGGAAGCACATCCGCCGCGCTCGTGCAGCAGGTCGCGTACGCCGTTGTGGTGCTCTACGACCAAACGAGGTTGATCAACAGCGGCGCGACGATCCCGATCAAGGTCGCACTCGCGGACGCATTCGGCACCAACGTCTCGTCGGCGGCGATCGTTCTCACCGTCACGGGCCTCACTCCCAGCCCCGCGCCAGGGACGGCGCCGAGCGGCACGTTCACGTTCCTGACGCTGCCCGGCTTCGGACCCGGCTACCAGCTGAACGTAAAGACGACGCACTACCCCGCGGCGACATACACGCTGTCGTTCACCGCGACAGGGGACCCGGTTGCGCACACGGTCCAGTTCGTCGTGCGCTAGCCGTCGAGAGGCACCCACCCAGCGGCGCCCGCTGGGTGGGTGCCTCCTCCTCTAACGACGTTCGAAGAACGTCGCGGAGGCGTGCGACGTGGTTTGCCAGTCGGTCGTGATCTTGTACCGACCAGGTGCGACGGGCGTACCCGGGCAGCTGGCGGATCGCGTGCAGCGCAGCGTTTCCCGTCCCAGACGACCGTTCGGCTAGTGCCCGCGCCCACTGCGAGCCAATGCGGGTTGCCGAACGTGCACACAACTTGTATGGCCGCTCGGTTCCAGACCGTCGTTCCGGTGCTGTTGGTGATAACCACCTGGGGGAGGCAAGAACCCATCGCGACGTCGCAGCCAAATCGGCCGCTGTTCCGCACAGTGACGGTGATCGCCACTCGCTGACCCCTTCGGTAAACCCGACGATTCATGGCTGCGGTCAACTCGAGGTTGGTCGAGGGACACATACGGTCGGCGCGCAGGCTCGATCATGGAGCAGTCGAAGAGATCTGCGACGGAGCAGAGCGGCTCAAAACCGAGGTGGCCCCGGTCGTCGCACCTGTGTCTCGCCCGACCGAGATCGCGTCCCCGCAACCAGCGAGTGCGGCGACCGCCACCGCGACAACGGTCGTGATCGACTGATGGCGATCCTTCAAGATCAGCGCCCCTCCAATCGCGTCCGCTTGGCCCCACCTCGTAGCGGACGACATGCTACGTCGGGCTGAAGCTGCCTGCGGTGAGCTCACCACTCCACTTCCGAAGCGTCAGCCGCACGCGCTGGGCCGGCCGCCAGCTGGGACACCGCCGCTCTCGATGTCCCTCTTTTGTCTGCGACGGACGGCCAAACGCGCGGCCGGCGCGGCAGCATCGAGTGAGAGCACGCTTGCACAGCGTCGAGCTCGCGGAGTTCGAGCCGGACGTGCACAACCGTGTGTCCAGATTGGTGTGAGGCTTCCAAATAGCGATCATGAATCCGGGCCGTGGCGTATCGCTGAGATTGCGCCCGACTTCAGGCGTGAGGATGTCTGGGCGCTGCCAGCGCGAGGCGGTGCCGAGGACTTTGGAGCGTTGCTTGAGGTCATGGCGTCCCTTGACCCGGCCAAAGGAGAGTCTGTGGCAACCCGCGTGCTCTTCTCTATTCGCTTCCGCCTGGGCGGCTGGTTCGGCTGGGACGATGCCGCACGAGAACTCGCGATCCCGGCCAATGCTGAAACGTTGAGCGCCCGGCTCCCCGTAGATATGGCACTGATCAGGCCATTTCGACATCGAGTCGTCTACCCGGCGCTGATGCGGCAGATCGAACGAGCCTGGAACGCCAGACTTGCGCAGCGTCCCGAGTGATCATGAGTCCGCGCGGCCGAGGGGACGTCGGGGCGCTTCTTGCGCCGGTGAGCTATCCCGGTGGCCCGATCCCGTGGGCGCGTTGCACAAGTCTTCCCGGCAGCCGCTGCGCGGCTTTGGTCCACCGCGAAGCGACCGAGGCGGCACGGTCGGCGCCTTTGGCGTTGATCGCTGCCAAGCGTTGCGCTACTCTCGGGTTCTCGACGCAAAGGGGGGCAGATGATGCGCCGTTCGACCCTCCTGCGGCTCTTGTTCATTGCGGTCGCTGTCGCCGGATCCGGGCTCGCTCTCGGGCTCCGCTCCGGGGGAGCGCAAGGAACCGGAGTAGCCATGTCTGCCGTGTCGGGGCCGATCGTCGTTTCGGATGCGGTGCACGACACCTCCCCACCGCTCGGGGTCCTGGCTGCAAGTACGGCGCTCGCAGCCCCCGCCCCCCGGATCACCGAGGAGGAAGATGAGGAGGCCGCGACATCCAGCGATCTGCTTGGGACCGGACCGGCCGCACCCCTGAAGGTCACCGCCCACATGCCGTTGCTGAACGCGAACCCGTTCACGCTCCTGCAGAGTTTCGAGGGGATCACGACCGCCGAGACCAGGCCGAACACCGACTGCTCGATGCCGAATTCCTGCTGGTCGGCTGATGCGAGCGGCGCGGTGGGGCCGAACGATTACATGCAGTCGGTCAACTTCTCCTTGGCGATCTACAAGAAGAACGGCACGCGCATCCTGGGCCCGACGAGCAGCGCCACCTTTTGGAGCGGTTTTCCGGCACCGTGCGGTGGGTCCGACGAGGTCGTGCTGTACGACCGCCAGGCCGATCGCTGGTTCGCCAGCATGTTCGGGCAGGACCAGACGACGAAGTGGTTCTACCAGTGCTTCGCGATCTCGACGAGTCCGGATCCGATGGGAACGTATTACCGGTACGCGTTCGTCACCTCGGAGACCGAGTTCAACGACTACCCGAAGTTCGGGATCTGGCCGGACGCGTACTACATGACGGGTCAGCGGAACAAGATCTTCGCCGGCCTGGGGCTGTTCGTCGCGTCGTTCGAGCGCGACAAGATGCTCGCCGGCCAGGCCGCGCGGATGGTGTTGTTCTCGATCGACAACAACGGCAGCTGTGACGCCAACGGCACCTGCGATCACCGCGCGGGGATGCTGCCCGCCGACTGGGACGGCCAGACACCACCTCCCGCGGGCGCACCGAACTACCTCGTCCGGCCGCTTGCGGACGAGCTGGCGTGGCCCTCTCCGGACACGCTCGAGCTCTGGGCGAATCACGTCGACTGGGGAAACCCCGGAGCTTCGACGCTGACCCTCACCGATACGTTGATCCCGAATCCGTATCTGCCGGCCTGTGGGTACGACCAGAGCTGCGTTCCGCAGCCGAACACGGCGACGCGCCTTGATCCGCTGGCGAGCGGGTACCTGATGTACCGGCTGGCGTATCGCAACTTCGGTGACCACGAGGCGCTGGTGCTGAACCAGACGGTCGACGTCGGCGATCTCGCGCCCGAGGTCCACGTCGCGCCGCGCTGGTACGAGCTGCGCCGCAACGGCGGACCCTGGTCGATCTTCCAGCAGGGCGACTACGCGCCCGACTCCGATCACCGCTGGATCGGCAGCATCGGCATGGACCGGGTGGGCGACATTGGGCTCGGGTTCAACGTCTCCAGCTCCACCCGCTACCCGTCGATCGGGTACGCGGGGCGAGTCCCGGGAGATCCGCCGGGGACGCTCTCGCAGGAGTCGATCCTCCAGGCCGGCGGCGGGTCGCAGAAGGGATTCATCTTCTGGAGCGACTGGAGCCAACTCACGCTCGATCCGACGGACGACTGCACCTTCTGGTACGTGAACGGCTACCAACCGGCGGACAGCGACAACCAGGGGTGGGCGACGCACATCGGCGCGTTCCGCTCGCCGACGTGCCCGAAGGCAACGACGTCGATCACGTACACGGGAGCGACGACCGAGGACTACAACGACCAAGCGACGCTCTCAGCCACCCTGACCAACACCTTCGCCGGCCTGCCGGTCGTAGGCCAGACGCTGGCCTTCGGGTTAGACGGCCAAAGCTGCCTTGGCGTCACCGACGGCGCCGGCCACGCCTCCTGCCACATCACGCCGAACGAGCCGGCCGGTAACTATCCGCTCACCGTCGACTTCGCCGGCACGGATCAACTCGAGTCCGCCAACTTCTCGGGCGTCTTCGCCGTCACGCGCGAGGAGACGACGCTCGACTACACGGGCCCGACTGTGATCGCGAACGGGTTCAGCGCCCACCTGTCCGCCCTCCTGCGCGAGGACGGGATCGCCCCGCTCGCCGGCCGCATGGTCACCTTCACGCTCGGCAGCGGACCGGGAGCGCAGCTGTGCGGCGACGCGACCGACCTCGCGGGTGTCGCCGAATGCACCATCTCGCCGGTCGCCCAGCCGCTCGGGCCTGGGACGGTGAAGGCCGAATTCGCGGGCGACGCCTTCTATCTGCCCTCCTCGGACAGCGCCGACACGATCCTCTTCGCGTTTCTGGCCAAGGGCTCGTTCGTGATCGGCGACGGAAGCGCCACCGGGGCGGTCACGTTCTGGAGCAGCGACTGGAACGTCAAGAATGTCCTGAGCGGAGGCGCGGCTCCCGACTCCTTCAAGGGCTTTGCCGCGACCCTCAGCGCGACCCCGCCGGCCTGCGGAATCACGTGGACCACGGCTCCGGGCTCCAGCCCGCCGCCGCCGGCGACGGTTCCCAGCTACATGGGGACGCTCGTAGCGAGTTCGGTGACGAAATCCGGTTCGACGATCTCGGGCAACGCGCCCTCGATCGTGGTCGTCAAGACCGATCCGGGCTACGCCCCGAGCACGGGCCACCCCGGCATCGGCACCGTCGTGGCGACCCTCTGCCCCTGAGGCGCCAGAAACGCCGTCGCGCCGGTTGTACGCCGACGCCATGTTTCATCGTGTTCGCGCGCCGGGAGCCTGCCCGTCGTGAGCGCATCGGGCGCGAGCGCGGCGTCGGGACACCGAGTACCTGGGCGGAAGCGAATTGCGTAGGACAAAACGTGCAGCAAATCGCGCCAATCGTCGTTGCAACAAGCTGCAGCAAGACGCAGCCGAAGGAGACAAGCGTGGACGTCCAAGGTACACGCACTGCGTTGACTGTATGGACAACGGAACCCAACGAGCAGAAGGATCGCGTGCCGCGAATTGCTCCTCCCTCGTCTGGCCGCCGCCGGTCGCATACACGAGCGCGTGGTGGAAGAAACCGCGTCTCCCCTCGCTCATCTCCTTCTTCCACGCGTCGAGATATTCGACGCCGTTCCACTCGTCGTCCTCCTTGACCGCGTCGACGGCGTTGTGACCGCCCCAGTCCCCGAAGATCGTCGCGTCTCTCGGCCCGCACGGGCGAACGCCCGTGTCGAGATGCACGCTGATCCCTGCGTCCGCCCGGGTTGCGCAACGTGGCCGCGTGTCGGCTGCGCGACGTCTGGGACGTCGTCGTGTCGCCGTAGGCGGCGGCAAAGTCGCGCGCCATGTTCGCCGGCAGCTTCTTGTCGACCTTGCGTGTGTTGTCCTCCTTCGACCGACGCGAGAAGTCGACCTCGATGAACAGGTCCTTCTGGCGTGGGCTCGCCCCCAGAGGGGGAGGGCCAGGTCCTCGTTTCCGACTCTCCGGCCGATCGTCTCCGCGCCGTCCGGCAAACCGTCGCCGTCCGTGTCGCGCGGGTCCGCCAGCTCGTCGCAGCGCACGCCGGAGACGACGTCCGTCTCCGCCGAGCACGTTCCGAGCGCCGCCTCGAGCTCCTTGCCCAGCCCGTCCCCGTCGGGGTCGTGGCCGCTGATCCCCCAGTCGTTGCGCACGAGCCGAGCGCGGCCCTTGCGGGTCGTGCCGGCCACACCGAGTACGACGATGCGTGTGCCCGGACCGGATCCCCACTCGAGCGACGCCGCAACGCCGCCGCCGAGAACGCTGCAGACAGACCACGACGACGTATTTGCAATCGGCGACGTCGCGACGGTCAAGCTGCCCAACGCAAGACACTTCCCAAGGCCGGCGTCTTCGCACACTCCGAGGCAAAGGTCGTAGCCCAGCACATTGCCGACAACGCCCACGGCCAGAGGTTTGACGCTTCATTCGAAGGCAGGGGTTATTGCTGGATCGAGGTCGGCGATGGCCGGGCCGGATTCGCCGGCGGCGACTTCTACGCCGAACCCAACCCCCAACTCAAGATGAGGAGACCCGGGCGCCCGTTGCACTGGGGCAAGGTGGCCTTCGAGAAGTGGTGGCTCCACCACTGGCTCTAGCCGCGGTGCGAGTGCAGAAGGCGTTCGATTGCTCTGGCCGCACCTGGGGGCGGCTGCCAGGCCAGCCGTGATACGCGGAGCACGATCGAGCGCGTGCCTTCATGATCGAGATCTGTGAGCGCGTCTCGTTCCGTCCGTGTCCGCTCGCGCTTCCGACGGCGCCGTACATCCTCGGCAGCGCGCTGCCCAGACCCCGGGCGCGTTACGGAGTTCATGTGATGGCGCGCTCGCTCGATTCGCGCGAGGTCTGGGAGGCACTGCAGCGCGGGGAGGCGCGCCTACTCGACCTGCGGACGGAGTTCGAGCGCCGACGCTACGGCGCTCCGCCGGGGGCGGTTCGTGTTTCGCTCGCCTGGCACACGCTGAAGCCGGAGGGTGAGGGTGCGATTTACCTCTGCCAGCACGCGGTGCGATCGAAGCTGACTCTCCACTCTGGCGCGGCCGAGGTCGCGGGCGGCTTCGTCGCCTGGCAGCGCGCCGGACTTCCGGTCGAAAAGCCGGACTGAGCCCACTGTCCCGGATGGCCGACACGCTGTGTCGCGCGCTCCGATACGAGTGAGTACCGGAGAGGAGCCGGGAAGTTCGAGCAGTCGGTCCGGACTAGCGTAACTTCGCCTTGATCGACGTAACCCGACCTAACTTCACGGCGGATTGAATCATTGACCCGCCCAAGGCAGAGAGGGGTCGAAGTCAGAACGCGTACCGATACCGATGAATCTCATGTCGGACAGGCTGATCACCGCAATGAACCTCTGGCGGTTCATGGTGCAGTGCGCGGGTTGATGTCCGTTGCGATTCGGCTTGGGTGAGCGGTGGTCGACCTGAGCCGGACCGGGTTTGACGGGGACCCTCTCCTTGCCATCGAGTTGGTCGGATGCGGGTTTGCGCGTGTCGCACGGCTCCGGGAGGCGTCGCTATCTGCGCTAATGGTTCGTCAGCTTGCGCCATCCGCCGGCACGGTTGTTGGCGACGATTTGTTTGAGCATGGTGGTCAGGGCGGCGGCGTTGACCGTCTCCCCCTGATGAAACGAGATGGTTCTGGCGGCCTTGTTGTTGTGCCCGGCGGTGATGATGTGTTCGGGGTCGGGCACGATGCCGCCGTCGTAGAGAAATAGGTTGATGTGGTCCTTGGCGGCGAGCAATGCGCAGACGTTCCCGTCGAGCACGAAGTAGGGCTGCACGGTGCGCTTGATCGTCTCGGTCAGCTCCGGGTCGGCAGCGTGGATCAGGTCGCGTAGACGCTGGCAGAGGCTCCGTTGCCATGGCGGCAGCGCGTTGATGTAGTCGTCGACGCGCGGGTCGCGCTTGTACACCGGTCGCCGGGTCATAGCCACAGGCCCACGATCGCGGAGGTCACGACCAGCTTGAGCAGCCAGTCGCCGGCGTGAAGCAGCGCCGTGACCGCCGGGACCTTCTCCCAGAGCATTGAGCCGCTCAGCAGCACCAGCGGGAATCCGACCCAGAGCACGAGGCCAAGCAGGACGGTCGAGCCGACGCTGTGGAGATGCGAGGCGTGCGCGAGGCCTGCGATGACCGCGCCGAGCACGACGCTGCGCGCCAGCTCCAGCAACGCCTTCACCGGGGAGGGTCTGCCGCCGCGGGCCGGCGCGTCCGGCCCCAGCACGCTCACCTCGACAGGGGTAAGGGCCGTGTACCAGACCGAGCCGAGCACGAACACCGACAGCGCGGCAACAGTACTGAGACGGTCGCATTCATCACGTTCCTCCTGCGTGCGGTTCCACATGTTCAGACCGGCTCGCGAGGCGAAACTCATCGCATAGCCGAGCGCCGCTGGTGCCCGCAGCCGCGATCACGGTGCCGTCGGTGCGCGCCGCGAAAGCGGTCGCGGCCGCAGCCCACAGCCGTAGCCAGGATCGCCGACACGGTCAGCGCGTGCGCTGGCCGTGCTGCCAGAGGTCGCATGCAGCGCGCCTTGGCGTGTCCCGGGGCGCGCGTCTGGCTCAACGCGGTCTTCCCAGCTTCAGGTAGCCGATGCCGCCGAAGGGAGTCGAGCAGATGATGATGCAGAACCAGACTTGAGGGGGGAAGTAGAGGACGACTACGGCGCGAGCGAGTTCCCTCAGGCAGTAGACGTCGAAGGCGACCCTTGCGGCGACGAGGACGACCGCGGCGATCAGTGTCGCGGCTTGCTCGCTCACTTCACTGCACCGCTCCCGCTCGCGACTGCTTCACCGCCGGTGAGACCGGTCCAAAGTAAGACAGGATGGAGCCGCAGCCCGGCGGGGCGCGGCGTTCGTTTCCGCTGACGAGTTGGTCGGCGCCTGCGCATTGTCGTGGGTTGCCGGGGTGTGCCCGGTAGAGCCACATACGGAGGTCGCCGACCATGAACGAGTCTACGGCGGTAACTGTTGGGCTGAACGTGCACGCGAGTTCGATCCCGACTCGCCGCTGTCCGCAGTGATGAGTTGCTCGAAGAACGCACTCTTGCGTACGACCCCTGCGACACCCAGCGAGCACGCCGCGAAGTTGCCGAGCGTGAGGATTGGAACAGGCTTCAGATGGCGTGTCGTTTTCGTCGGCGAACGTAATCTGGAGGACGAGTGATCAGGCCTTTCTCGCGTGGACGCGGTTTCGGTGTGGCGACGGCGGCACTTGTGCTGTTGACCGCGGCGGCATCCGCGTCGGCGCCGATCCGTGGGCATACCGAGGTTCCGGATCTCGCGGCGGCGCAGATGCGCGCACCATTGGCGCTCGCCTTCTTCGGTGAGCGGCGCGGGCTGCTTGTGCGGGTGGACGGGACGTTGCTGGCGACGCGGAACGGCGGCGGTTCGTGGTGGCGCGCGGGCCGGCTCGCGATCGAGCACCTCGAGGCGCTCTCGCCGACGGTCGCCTATGCGACGACGAAGCGCGCGCTCTTGCGCACCGACGATAGGGGTGGACACTGGCGGCTGGTCGCCCGCGTCGCCGGCGCCATCTCGTTCGCCGACGCGCTGCACGGGTGGATCGAAGGTCGCCGCGCGCTCGCGACCGACGACGGCGCCCGCACGCTGCGGCCGCTGCACACACCCTGCCGTGCCTCGCCCGGAGAGTTCGTCGCGCTCAGCCGTGTCTCCGTGACGCTTGGCTTCGCGGCCTGCGCCGGCGATCCGGGGGCGGGCTCGCAACTGAAGCGGCTCTACGTCACGCGCGACGGTGGACGGACCTGGCAGCTACGCGCGGGCGAGCGACAGGTCCCTGCTGCCGGTTATCTGGCGTCGCTCTCCTTCGCCGACGCGCGCGATGGGCTGATGACGACCGGCCGCGGCGGGCTGCTGGCGACGCGCGACGGCGGGCGCAGTTGGCGGATGCTGCTCCTGACAGACGACGCCACCGACGTCGTCGCAGCGCAACGACTGGGAGCGCAGGAGCTGGTGGCGCTGCTCCAAAACGGCGCGCTGCTCCGCTCGCACGACGACGGGGCGCACTGGCTGCTCGTCTACCCGCACACGCTGCCGGCCCCGGCGCAGCTGAGCTTCTCGACGACCCGCGACGGCATCGGCGCGGGCTACACCGGCTGGACCTTCACCGAGCCCGCGATCCTTGTCACGCACGACGGCGGCCGCAGCTGGAAACTGCGTGAGCCGCTCCCCGCCGACCTGAGCGCGAGTAGCCTCGTCCGTGCCTCGCCGAGCCTCGTCTACCTGGTCGCCAGCTCGTACCGGCGCGTCGGCAGCGTCCTCTTGCGCTCGAGCGACGACGGGCGCAGCTGGCGCAGGTTGCGGACGCCCCCGGCGGCGAGGTTCTTCGCCGTCTCCTTCACGAGCGCGAGCGAGGGCGTCCTTGCCGACGACGCAGGCCGCTTCTACACGACGCACGACAGCGGCGCGAGTTGGACGCTCGTCCACACCCGCGGCGAGGACCTGCGCACGTTCGCCTTCCTCACGACGACGCGTGGGCTCGCGCTCGCAACCCCGCCCCTGAGCACGACACTCTACGAGACACGCGACGGCGGCCGCAGCTGGCACGTCTACACACGCGCGCCGGTGCAGCGCCCGCTCGCCTTCACGACGCTCGGCGCGAACCGGGTCTGGATCGTCGACATGCCGATCTGTTCGCCGGCGGCGACCCGGCGACGGCCGAACTGTCCCGGCGCGCTCGTCCGCACCGCAGACGGTGGCCGCACCTGGCAGCGGATCGAGCTGAACATGATCCCCGCCACCACGCTCGACTTCCCGACCGCGACCGTCGGGTACGCCCAGGACTCCGGGTTGGGCACGTTCCGCACACGCGACGGCGGCCATGACTGGGTACTCGTCCGGTAGGCGACGGTTCTGACAGCAAACGTGTCGTAGTCCCGCCAGAAGGCGACAGCTGACGCACGTCGACACGGGCGGACGCGCACGCAAGGTGAACGGTCGCTTGCGCGCGTCTAATAGATAAGGAAAGGACGCTCGCGCATGCGAGTCAGTTCGGCCCAGTTCGTCCTAGTGTTCGGAGGATCGTCATGCGGACACTGGGCTTCGTGGTTGGCGGTGTAGTCGTCCTGGGACTGATGCTCGGGTGGGTCCTGGATCCACACGGTCGCGGTTCCGCGTTCGCGGACCGAGTGCGCTTCACCTCGCATCTATTGTTGCGCGTCTACGTAGCTGCTATCTGCGGCTGGATTGCAGTGCGAATGACGCGCCACCACGACCTTTTCACCTTGGTCTTGCAGCCCTTGTTGGGCTCATGACGGTTTGGTCGACCTTCATGGCCGGCGTGTTTGCTTGGGGGTTGTTGCACCCACCGCCGAGCGAACCCGAGTGACTCCGGCCCGATTCTGCCGGGGGACATTCGTGATCACTCGCGCAGGCGACGCTCTTCTCTCGGAGGGACCGCTGACGCCGTCCGCTTCGTAGGATCGTGAGCATGGTCGTGTTCCTCGCAATGCTCGCGCTCGCTCCCTGGTTACACCCGCTCGCGTTCGCGCCGCTGCCGGGATGGCAGACCGGGATGAGCGGCAACACGCACTCTCCGTACGTCGGCCCGCCAAGCAAGCGTGTAGCGCGACCGTTGGAGTCGTCAGCCTGGATCGCCAGGAACGTCCGTTACCGCGACGCCGCGACCGCCGACCCACCCAACAGGACGCTCAGGCATCTGCCGCGTAACGGCGTCATCGTCTGGGCGGTGATCTACAACCCCGCAGCGAAGGGATCGAAGCCGATCGGCTCGATCTGAGAACGGCGAAACGCTTCGACTGCTGCGAGGGAGCGTATGTCCCGGGCGGCGAGTACGAGCTCACCGGCTCGGGCCCAGGACGCGCCTACTCGGTGATTGTGCGCATTTACGTTGGATCGCGTCCGACCAGCGCCCTTCGCGCCTACGCGCAGCGCGCACTCGATCACCTCGCGCTGCCGTCGCCGCGATAGGGCGCTCAGGGACTGTGAGTCTCGCGCACGCCGGGGGAGCGCGCTCTGACAGGATCGCCCGGTCAAAATGGCGGAGGGCCCGCTTTTGGTAGGCGAGGAAAAGTGCTCCGCGCCGCGAATGCCAGTTCGCCGTGGCCGGGAGAAACCCACCATCGAGGCTCGACCCCGCGATCCCCCTGACGGCTGCCGGGGCGATCTTTGGCGCGCTCGTCGGTACGACGTTGCTCGACGTGTCGAACAGCGAGCCGTTCATGCGGGTCGTCGACCACGCCACGCAAGCGCTCTGGATCCCGGTCTTCCTGCTCTTCGCGCTGCTCGCCGCCTGGCCCGATTCGAACTGGCTGCGCTTCTCCGCCTGGGTCTTCGCCGGCGCCGTCGCCCTCGTGACCGCCGGCGTCGTTTTCTTCACCACCTTCGGCTTCACGCGCGACAGAGACTACGTGCGGCTTCGCCTCGCCGATCCAACGCCAACCGCCCTCGCGCACATGTGCGACGCACCGATCTCCTCGAAGCAATTCACCGGGATCGTTCGCACACAATCGCTGGGCAGCGACTTCGTTGTCCTCGACCTCCACACACAACTCGGTCGCTGCAAGACCCTCGACATCCCCCGCAGCGCCGTGCTCGCGCTCCAGGAACTCCATCACCCTCCCAGGGTGGCCCATTAGCGCGGCTCAGGGTCTAGGAACCGCGCATCAACTCCATGCGCGCAATCTTTAGAACGAAACTGGGCCATTACCCGCGGTCGGCCGATGTAGCCTCGTGAGGTGGGCCGCACCGCGCGTATCGCAGTCGGCCCGTCGAACGTCGCCACAACGTTGCCAAGGGTGGGTGTGTGCGCCCGAATCATCGGCCCGCCGGTCGGGCAACAAATCACCGGTTCCCGTCACTGTGCGATTTGGACTGGAGTCCGCAGCGGGAAACGGTTCGGAACACATTCGCCGGCAACTCCGAGGCCTCGACCGGTGATGGGCCGCCGCGGGACACGGTTCGGGACATATTCGTCGGCAACTCCGAAGCCTCGACCCGTGATCGGCCGGTGTTTGCAGGGTCTTCGAAATGGAGCGTACGGGGATCGAACCCGTGGCCTCCGACTTGCAAAGCCGGCGCTCTCCCAGCTGAGCTAACGCCCCGTCGGCCGCAAGCGTAGCCGCCTAAGCGGCGTGTCGCTCGAGCCGTTCCTCGGCGCGGGCGCGGGCGGCCGCAAGCGTAGCCGCCTAAGCGGCGTGTCGCTCGAGCCGTTCCTCGGCGCGGGCGCGGGCGATGATGCGCTGCCGATCGCCCCAGCGGAGCTCCGCGCGGAGCTGACGCTGCTCTTCCCAGAGTTCCTCGAGGCGCTCCTCCAGGCGACGTACCTCGGCCTGCACCTCGCCGTCGTACCCCTCCGACAGTTCGTGCCACAACTCGACGCGCCGCTCGCTGAGCTCGTCGATCTCGCGGTGGATGCTCTCCATTGTTCTCATTTGCCTCTTCAACGCCATTAGAGCCGGGCTATTCCCGGCTCGCGAAACCCAAACACGCGGTTGCCAAGACCCGTTTCCTGCACTAAAAGGAGAGATGGCGAGTTTCTGCGGCACACGGAACCGGGGAGAGGCGGATGGCGAATGCGGGTGGACCGATTCTGGTCGTGGACCACGACCAGGGCGTGCGCGTGCTGATCGCCTCGTTGCTCGAGTCGGCCGGCTTCCGCGTTGCCGAGGCGGAGACGGGCGAGGGCGCGCTTGCGCTCGCGAGCACCGTCCGGCCGCGGCTGGCCCTCGTCGACGTCTTCCTGCCGGGGCTCTCCGGCTACGAGGTGTGCCACCGGCTGAAGACCGAGTTCCACGTGCCGGTCGTGCTCGTCTCGCGTCCATCGCGGGAGTCGCTCGACCAGGTGGCCGGGATGCTGCTTGGAGCCGATGCCTGCGTCGCGAAGCCGTTCGCACCGGACGACCTGCTCGACCGCGTGCGGAGGCTGCTCGTAAGCCGCTCCGAAGCGGCCTAGCGACCCACGAAGTACCAGACGATCACGGCTGCGCCGACGACGCCCGCGGCGATCGCGACGACGTTGAGCACGGTCGTCATCAGTCGTACCCGAGCTCCTCGAGCCGGCCCTCGTCGATCCCGAAGTAGTGCGCGAGCTCGTGCAGCACCGTGATGCGGATCTCGTCTTCGAGCTCGCGCGGGTCCGGGAACGACTCCTCGAGCGGCAGCCGGTAGATCGAGATCTTCGCCGGCATGTACGGGTCGTCCTGAAAGAGCCCGAACAGATCGGGATCCTCCGGGTGCTGGTCTTCGACCACCACCGCAACGTTCTCGAGCCGGCGGGCGAGCTCGGGCGGCAGCGAGTCGAGCGCCCGCCGCACGTGCGCCTCGAAGCTCATCTCCAGGAATGTTGAGAGACGGGTTGGAGCGGTGGCCGCTTCTTGACGAGATGGACGGTGAGGAAGCCGAAGGCGAACCCGCCGATGTGCGCGAAGAATGCGACGCCTCCTCCAGCCGCAGGCGTAGTGAGCGACAGCGTGCCGTCGAGCGCCTGCAGTCCGATCCAGATCCCGAGGAAGAGGATCGCCGGGATCTCGCGGAAGAGGAAGAAGAAGCCGAGGAAGATCGCCGTCAGCACGCTCGCGCGCGGCAACAGCAGGAAGTAGGCGCCGAGGACACCGGCGATCGCGCCGCTCGCGCCGACGTTCGGGATGCTCGCGTCGCCGGCGGTGCCGAAGTCGAGCGTCACGAACGTCTGCGCCGCCGTCGCCGCGACGCCGGCGAGCAGATACCAGAGGAGGAACCGCACGCGTCCGAGCGCGTCCTCGACGTTGTTGCCGAAGATCCAGAGGAAGAGCATGTTCC
>WNFU01001631.1_pt1 | contig 31496 bp, 27 predicted proteins | sample 5400121 | NCBI WGS metagenome assembly WNFU01 (sample SAMN13153360, study PRJNA577476) | soil metagenome | isolation source: 100 cm soil or saprolite under grassland replicate 1 | place: USA:California | collected 2016-06-15
TGAGCGACAGACTTCTTCTGCCCCTGTTTCGTCGGTTCCCACCCGGCGAAACGATCTTCATCCAACCGGAAGGCAGGGCCGAGGCGGAGTACGCGAGCGAAACGGAGTGGCCGTTCTACTGGTGGTTCGGCAGACCCGGCATGTTCCGGGGCAAGACCGTTCTCGACCTTGGCTGCGGCTACGGCGGACGGCCAGTCAGGTTTCTCGAGCACGGGTCGGAAGCTGTTGTCGGGGTGGAGATCAGTGATCGGATCGTGCAGGAGGCCCGCAGCTTCGCGAGACGCTTTGGTGTCGAGGATCGGGTGACGTTTCGGGTCGGCACGGGCGAGCAAATCCCCGCGGCTGACGGTGAGTTCGACCTGATAACCATGTTCGACGTGATGGAGCACGTAGTGGCCCCCCGCGACGTTCTTACAGAGTGCTTCCGCGTGGTCAAACCGGGAGGCGAGCTCGCCGTCGTGTTTCCACCTTACTACGCGCTGCGGGGCGGGCCCCATCTGCACGGTTACGCGACCTGGCTCCCTGGACTCAACTTGCTCTTCACGACACGGGCGTTGCGCTCCGCGGCAGCGAAGCGGCTCGCCGAGCAGGGGATCGACTACCGACCCTATTTCCGTGAGCTTCCCTCGGACAGGCTTTGGAACATGAACGGGCTGACGACAGGACAGTTCAGGCGCCTCGTCGCCAGGTCAGGGTTTCGATGGCAGATCAGGCGGCACACCAGCCACTTTGAGTTCCGCCGGAGAAAAGGCACGATGCCGACGGTTGTCGAACCGGTCTATTGGTCTTTCCGCTTCCTGGCAAACGTGCCCCTGCTGCGCGAGTTGTTTTGCGAGCGAGTCGTCGCCCTGCTCCGTCGCCCAGAGTGACTCTCCCATGCTGACTACCGAAGCGCGCGCCATCTCCCTCGCCCCGCGGGATGCCGCCCGAATCTCCGGGCGGTGACGGGGTTGCGAACGAGTCGCGGTAGCGGTGAGTCCACTGATGGAGGCGACATTGGTCCCGATGCGTTTTTCGAGGAGATGGCCGACTTCTATGCCCGTCGTCAGAAGGCGCGCGTTTTCGACGAGCGTCAGGCGATGTTTTTGGAGGCCGGCCGGGCGGCGCTTCGCGATTCACGTACGGACCAACCGCGTTGCCTCGATCTTGGATGTGGTCCCGGTGCGATCAGCGTGGCGCTCGCGCAACTGGGGTTCGAGGTGATCGGCGTGGATGCGTCGAAAGCGATGGTCGAGCTGGCGAACGAAGCTGCGGCGCAGGCCGAATCGTCCGTCGCCAGCCGGTGCTCGTTCGTCTGTGACGATCTGAGCGCCTTCTTGGCGAAGATTGAACACCACGCGGATTACATTCTCAGCTCGAGCGTCTTTGAATACTTGCCTGACCCCGTAGTGGTGCTGGACCTCGTGTCACACCGTCTCACGGCGTCTGGACACTTCGCCGTGTCCCTACCGAACCGTCACTCGCTTCCGCGCCAGCTGCAGTCCCTTGAACTACTTCGAGTCCCCAAAGACCAGCGGTACACCACTCACTGGCGTAACTCGATGGACGAACGTACGCTGATCGAGGAAAGCAGCAGGCTGGGCCTGTTTCCTTTGCAGACTTCATATTTCGGGACGATTGCGCCACGAGGGCGTCCTCTGCTCCGCCGGTGGGAGAGCCACAGGAGAATTGGGACTCTGACGATGCTCGTGTTCACCGCGCAGCATCCGGGTTAGGGCCCCACTTGGCAGCAAGGCAGCTCAGCTGTCGGATCGCCAAGGCGGCGGGTGCACGAGCTATTGCAGTAGGGCTCGCCGAATGTGCGGACTTGGCGAACTTGGTCTCTAGCATGTTCTATGAGCCGTCGTGGCAGAGCGCCGAGCATCGGCGAGGAGATTGAACGGTCACCCACTCGGCCCGGTCCCTCTCCTGCTCATTGCGATTTCTATAATCGGAATGTCACGCCAGAGGAGGAGCCTACGGTTCCATGTGTGGGGTTTGCGGAGTTCTAGCGATCGGTGACGGCTTCCCAAACGGGGAAGAGATTGTCACGGCCATGCGCGAGACCATGGTGCACCGTGGTCCCGATGACGGTGGGACCTGGATCTCGCCGGATGGTCGGGTCGGGCTTGGACACCGCCGTCTCTCGATCGTGGACATCTCACCGGCGGGACACAACCCGATGCCGAACGAGGATGGCTCCGTGTGGATCACGTACAACGGCGAGGTTTACAACCATCGCGCACTCCGTCGGGAGCTCGAAGCCAAAGGGCATGTGTACCGGTCTCGGACGGACACGGAGACGATCCTCCACCTCTACGAGGAGGAGGGCGCCCGTTGTGTTGAGAGGCTCCAGGGCATGTTCGCGTTTGCGATCTGGGACAGCCGCAAGCGTGAGTTGTTCATGGCCCGGGACCGCCTCGGAATCAAGCCGCTGTACTACGCCGAGTGTCCGGGTGGCTTCGTCTTCGGGTCGGAGATCAAAGCCCTCCTCGCTCACCCGGCGATCTCGCGCGATCTCGACGAGGAGGCCTTCTATCACTATCTGACGTTCGTCGCGACCCCGCCGCCCCTGACGATGTTCAAGGGAATCCGGAAACTCGCGCCGGCCGAGCGGATGACCATCAACTCAGAGGGAACGACCCGCCGCGGCTTCTTCTGGGACCCACTGTCGCCGACTCGAGCTGAAGAGCTCGCGCAAGCCACAGAGTCGGACCTCCAAGAGCGGCTTCTATCCCTGCTTCGGGCATCAATCGAGAAACGCATGATGTCGGACGTTCCGTTCGGCGTCTTCCTGTCGGGAGGCGTCGACTCGTCGACGAACGTCGCACTGATGTCGGAACTGATGGACGACCCCGTCAAGACGTTCTCTGTCGCCTTCAAGGAGTATGAGCTTTACAACGAGCTCGACTATGCGCGCGCGATCGCGAGGCGCTTCGGCACGGATCACCATGAAATCGTGATCGACGAGCATGATCTACAGCGTTTCCTACCAGAGATGATTTACCATCAGGACGAGCCGATTGCGGACTGGGTTTGCGTTCCACTGCACTTCGTTGCGAAACTCGCTCGCGACAACGGAACCATCGTCGTGCAGGTAGGCGAAGGTTCTGATGAGCTGTTCCACGGTTACCAGTCCTACATCAATCACGCGCACCTGACCCAGCGCTATTGGGAGCGACTGGGAAGATTGCCAAGACCAATCCAGAACGCCGCAGCTTTCGCGGCTACGGCGATGACGCGACGCGTGGGACGCGGTTCGCAGTACTCGCGCGCCATTACGAGCGTCGCAGCAGGGCGCCTGCCGTTCTGGGGCGGTTTTATCGCCTATGAAGGCGCGCTCAAGGACGAGGTGACGACGAACGGCCGGGTACAGCCGGACTCATACGAAATCGTCGAGCGCATCTGGCGGCAAGCCGAGCGAGCGCTCCCCGGAGCGGATCTTTTGCAAAAGATGACCTATCTCGAGCTCAAGCAGCGGCTGGCCGAGCTCTTGTTGATGCGAGTAGACAAGATGACGATGGCCACGTCCGTGGAGGCACGTGTTCCCTTCCTCGACCACGAGCTTGTCGAGTTCGCCATCGCCTTACCAGCAACCATGAAGGTTCGCGGCGGCGTCGGAAAGTACCTCCTGAAGAAGGCCGTCGAAGGGATCCTTCCGCGCGAGATCATCTATCGCAAGAAGCAAGGCTTCGGGGCGCCCGTGGCGGAGTGGTTTCGCGGCGACCTCGGTGACAGGACTCAACGAGAGATTCGCGAGTCCTCGCTCGCCGAACGTGGCCTGCTGGACTACGACCGGATCGATGAGATCTGGCAGTCGCATCGGGCCGGAGCGAACTGGGGCCCTCAGTTGTGGAATCTCTACAACGTCAGCGCCTGGCATGACTACTGGATCGCAGGCTGGCCAGCCGGCTGATCGAGCCGTCTTTTCCGCGTTTTAATTGCCCGGGATGCCCTCCTCAGCACGCGGCTGAACGGGGCTCTGCGAATCCAGTCGCCCCGCCCCAACGCCGAGCAGCGCTGCGAAAAACAGGTTCGACGGGCTGAAGGCCAGCATCGTCAGCGTGAGCGACATGAGCAGATAGCCGATCGCGGCTCCGCTCAGCACTCCGACCAGGACCCGGACGTCCTCCGATGCAGCTCGGCGCCGAAGCCCGCGAATGAGTCGCCAGACGGCGAAAGTTAATAAGAGCAAGGGCACGAAGCCGGTCAGTCCCTGCTCTGCAAGCACCGCGACATAGGAATTGTGCGGGAAGTCGATCGATCGGACGTTGTTGACGTACACGGGCGCCCGGTCTTGAGAAGCAACCGTGTAGTTGTCGACACCGACACCAAACAATGGTGCGTCACGGAAGATCTCGAACCCCTGTTGATATGTGGCCAGTCGCCCATAAATGTTGTTTCTCTCCTTGATACGGGCTGTATAGGTCTGGTTCTGCTCGAGGCTCGTATTGGCCGCGGCAACGAGAACGAGAACGGCTCCGAGCGTGAGCAGAGCCCGGCCGAAGCGTTGAGGCCTGAATCCGATCGACGCGATCACGACAATGAGCCCAGCGAGCCAGGCGGCCCGGAAGAGAGTCAATGCAATTCCGGCGACTTCGAGTGCAACGAGCAGAACGCCCCAGGCGTAGGGTCGCGGTCGCCGCGTCTGAACCCAGTAGAGCGTTGCCGCTAGACAGATCACGAGGCTCAGCGCGTACGGCTCGGGCACTTGGTAGGGCCCGGAGACCCGGATCTCGTGGAGCGACAAGTCCAAGCGGGCCGCAACCCCGTTCAGGCTGGAAAGGTTGAAGCTCAGGACTCGCTCCGCGATGCCGATCCCACCGAGCACCCCGCCGGCAACGGCGAGGGATCCTGTTATCCCTTGAGCTCGTGCGCTTGTGTCGCAGAATCGCGAGACAGTGACAAAGAGAATCGCGGGCAAGACGATTGCGTCGAACCAGTTCGCTGCCGCCGGGCTCGTGATACTTGCCCCGCCGGCGAAGACGCGGATGCCGTATGACGCGACCAGACAGAGCAAAGCGAGCATCAACAGACGTGACTCTCGCGACCGCTCGAGACTCCGCGGCCGGAAGATCAGGTACGCGAGCATCCCGCCGATCCAAAGCCGGTCGAAGGTCAGCACCGGCGGATCCCGGGGTACGCGCACGAACGCCCAGAGCGCCGCCGCGAGCGGCGCCCACGCAATCAGAATCGCCGCTGGAGGCAGGTCCGCGAAGATCACGATGAAGATGGTCACGAGCAGCGTGCCGAGTAGAACCAACGAGAACCTCGAACCGAGGTAAGCGTCGACTTCTCCGGTGATCGTTGCGCCGACGACGATCGCGCCGATGATGGAAAGCCCCAGCAAGCCCAGGGTCGACCTGGCGGTGCGGAGCTGCATCGGGATCGTTCTCAGCATGTGGGGATGGGATCGTTCCATGGACGCCAGAGCTCCTCAAAGGCTACTCGTCCGCGCTCCGAGCTCCCAAGCGAGATCCTTCTCTCCCTCGTCCGAGGGATCCGAAATCAATCCGGTGAGCGGAACCTTCGACCGCTCTAACATGAACTCGATGTCTGCGGCTCTAGACCTCACATGAATAGAGAGCGTGTGCTCGCCGCGAAGGAGAAGGCGCGCCGCATCGGCCCGCGCCCGCTACTGCTGATGCAGTACGTCACGCATCGAGCTCTCAGGAGCGCGAGCCAACGACGATTGAGAGCAAACTACGAGCGCCTCGTCACGACTTCTCGAGCCTCCGCAACCCTGCGGCTCCCACCGGTCCAGCTTCCGCAGCTACGTGAGCTCCCCCAGGAGCTCGCCGTAGCTGCTGCTCGGCTCGAGGCAGAGGCCGAGCAGATCTTGCGGCACGAGGTCGACCTCCTCGGCTCGGGGGTCGTCTCGCTTGGGGCCGAGATCGATTGGCACGCCGACTTCAAGAGCGGCTACCGGTGGGCGCCGGCGTTCTACGCCGACGTCGAGGTCACGCGGCTCGATGACACGAGCGACGCCAAGGTCCCTTGGGAATTGAGCCGGGGTCATCAGCTGCTGACGCTTGCCCGGGTCAGCAGGCTTGTCGACGACGAGCGCTTCGTGCTCGAGCTCGAACGCCAATTCTCGTCCTGGCTCGACGAGAACCCCACCGGCTACGGAATCAACTGGACGAATCCGATGGAGGTCGCTATTCGTGCCGTCAATTGGATCTGGGCCCTGCGTACGTTGGACGACCGGCGACGAATAGACCCTGTCCTGCTCGCACGGATCGCCGCATCCCTGCAAGCCCACGCGCGCCACATTGCACGGAACCTCGAAGGTTCCCCCGAACTTCGGAGCAATCACTATCTCGCCGACCTTATCGGCCTGTTTGTGTTGGGCGCAACGCTCACCGGGGATGCCCGTCTGAATCGAGATGCCAGGCAGGCTCGCCGGGAGCTCGAGCGCCAGATCAGGGCCCAGGTGCACGAGGACGGTGTCGGCTTCGAAGCCTCTCTGCCGTATCACGCGCTGTCCCTCGAGATGTTCCTGGTTGCGCGAATCGCGGCGGATTGGACAGGCACTCCTTTCTCTCGCCGCTACGAGGCGCGTCTGAGGAGCATGCTCGCGGCTACCCAAGCGCTCCGCCATCCTGACGGGCGACTTCCGCAGATCGGCGACTCGGACTCGGGTCGTATCCTTCCCGCGAGTTTCGACCGGCCCCCCTCGGCTGACCATGTGCTGTGGCTCGGCGCCGCAGTCCTCGACCTCGAACGACCGCTCGCGGGTCCCCCGCACGAGGAGGTGGCGTGGACCCTGGGCGTCGATGCGTGGCAGCGCGCGCGGAACCTCCCAGAACCCTCGGAGCCTCGGTCCGCAGCTTTCCCTCGAGGAGGTTTCTACGTCATGCGCGGAGCCCGTGCGCATGCGGTCGTTCGCTGCGGAGACGTCGGGCAGAACGGCAACGGTGGTCATTCCCACAACGACGCATGCTCGTTCGAACTCTCGTACGGAAGGCCCTTCGTCGTCGACTGCGGGACGTACGTCTACACCTCCGACGCTGCGGCTCGCAATGAGTTTCGCAGTACGAGGGCCCACAACACCGTGATCGTTGCCGACAGCGAGATCAACCCCCTGACCTCACAGGGACTCTTCACTCTCAGACAAGTAGCGCGCCCGAAACTCGAGGAATGGCAGGACACCGCACATTCGCTGCGTCTCGTCGTGTCACACGACGGGTATCGTCGCCTCGACCCCGCGGTCGTCCACAGGCGGACCTTTGAACTCGACCATTCAACGGACCGCCTATCCGTCGTTGACGAGCTTCTCGGCTCGGGGCGGCAGGAGGCAACCGCACTGCTTCACCTCGCGACCGGCGTCGCCGTGCACAGGCTCGACGATGACCGCTACGCGCTGCGGACCCGGAACGAGGAGATCTCGCTCGTGTTCTCCGACGCCATCACAATCGAGGTGGCTGAGGGTTGGGTCTCCGACCGCTACGGCAACCGGGCGAGAGCCCCGATGATCTCGACTTCGGTCAGCGGGGAACTCCCCCTACGTTTCGGCTTCACCTTCGCACCGGCGGGAGTTGCCGCACTCCCGACTGTCGAGCCGTCGACTGCGGAAGCCCTCCGTTGAGCAGATGCCGCTACGACGTGTGCGCGGCAGTCGTCTCGGACCTGACTTTCGACGCCCGCGTCTGGAAAGAGGCACGCTCGCTCTCGGGAGCGGGCTACAACATGCGGCTGCTCGGCTGCTCCTACGGCCATCGAGGTCTCTACCGACACCGCACGGACGGTGTCGACGTTCTCGAGGCCTCGCTCGGGGACCGGTCATCCGGCGTCTCCATCCCGCGCCGTGCGCGCGCACTGATCCGCCTTTGGACCGAGATCTTGCGCACACGCGCGAGGGTCTACCACGCTCACAACATCCACATCGGGCCACCGGCTTGGCTCGCGTCGCGGGTGCGCGGCGCGGCGCTCGTCTACGACGCGCACGAACTGTACGGCGAGCCCGCCAACCAGAGTCCCCTCGCTCGGCTCGTGGCTGTTGCCGAACGGACCCTCGAGCGGTTCCTGGTCAAGCGAAGCGACGAGGTGGTGACGACGAATCGATTTCGCGCCGAGCAACTTCGACAACGGTATGCACGGAACGGGGTCGTCGTACTCGGCAACGTCCCGGCCGTAGTCGAAGACGTCCGCCCTCTCGACCCAGGCTATCCAGATGCGCCGGTACTTCTCTACCAGGGCGGCATCTACGCCGAGGACCGTCCATTCCGGGAGACGATCCAGGCGATCGCCGAACTCGAGGACATCCATCTTGTCATCCTCGGATTCGGCCGTGACCCAGATCTCCAGCTCATTCGGCGCTGGAGTGCCGAAGCCGGCGTTCGGGATCGCGTCCACCTGCTGCCACCTCGACCGTTCGACGAGCTCGTTCGGACCGCCGCCGCGGCCACAGTCGGACTCGTGCCCGTCAGGAACCGAAGCACCAACGAGTATCTCGGGGACACGAACAAGCTCTTCGAGTACTTGATGGGCGGCCTGCCGGTCGTGGCGAGCGACCTTCCGGAAATTCGCCGCGTTGTGACTACCGGGCAACCGGCGGTCGGGGAGCTGTTCGACCCGAGCTCGCCGGCCAGCATCGCGGCGGCCGTGCGGCAGGTGGTCGCGGATCCAGATCTCTATGCCCGCCGACGCGTGGAGGCGCGGCGGCTTGCACTGGAGCTGTTCAACTGGAAGGTCGAGGAGCAGCAGTTGCTGGATCTCTACGCACGTCTAAGCTCCGTTGCAGGCGACCATCCGATCCCTGGGGAGCACGTGTGAAACAGGTACTGCAGGACCGAAGCGGCTCGACTCAGGTACGCGACGTGCCGGCGCCGAGCTGCGCACCCGGGTCGATCCTCGTCCGCAATGCCTTCTCGGTCATCAGCTCCGGCACGGAGCGCTCACGCGTGGAGACCTCGCAAAAGTCTCTCATCGGCAAGGCGAGAGCGCGTCCCGACCTTGTCCGCGAAGTCGCGGCCAAGGCTCGCCGCGAGGGGATCCGCTCGACGACGCAGGCGGTTCGCCGGAAGCTCTCCGAGGAGACACCTGTCGGGTACAGCTCAGCCGGCGTGGTCGTCGAGGTCGGGCCAGGGGTCCGCGGGATCAGTCCGGGTGATCGCGTCGCGTGTGCGGGCGTGGGCCACGCCAACCACGCCGAGATCGTGAGCGTTCCCGCCAATCTCGTCGCCAAGGTGCCGGCGGGTGTGAGCCTCAAAGCCGCTGCCATGACGACGATCGCGGCGATCCCGCTCCATGGGATACGGCTGGCGGGGGTCGCGGTGGGCGAGTCGGTTGCGGTCGTCGGTTGCGGGCTCGTCGGACAGATCTGCTGCCGCCTACTTCGTGCCGCGGGAGCAACGGTCTTCGCGCTCGACATCGATCAGACGCGGGTCGACCAGGCGCTCGTGGGTGGTGCAGATGCGGGCTTCGTCTCGGACTCCCGCGGGGCAGAGTCGGTTCGCGAGGCAACGGGTGGCCGAGGGGTCGACCAGGTCCTCGTCACCGCGGCCGCCCCTTCGAACGATCCATTGCTTCTCGCTGCCGAGATCGCCCGCGATCGTGGCACTGTCGTTCTCGTCGGCGACGTGCCGGTCACGTTCCCTCGGGCCGCCCTCTACGACAAGGAGCTCTCGTTTCGGATCTCGCGCTCATATGGCCCCGGGCGGTACGACCTCGAGTACGAGGAGAAGGGCCTGGACTACCCGATCGGATACGTCAGATGGACGGAGCAGCGAAACATGGAGTGCGTACTCGAGCTCCAGGAGACCGGCCGCCTGCAGTTGGACGACCTGATCGAGGTCGTGCCCGTCGACGATGCGCAAAACGCCTATGAACGTTTGCTCGGCAACTCCTCGAGCAGGCCCCACGGTGCGCTCGCGTTGGCATATGACGGACTGCCGGACGGGGAGATCGGAGCGGAACCGCCCAGGAAGCTCGGAGTTCAAGGTTCCACGATCACCGGCACACGCAGTACTGCGAATGCACCCGTCCGCGTGGGCCTGATCGGCCCTGGAAACTTCGCCAAGAACGTTCTCCTACCCGCATTCGTCGCCGCAGGGGCGAGGCTGGAGATAGTGGGTGGGGGGTCGGGGCCTTCTGCAGAAGCGATGGGGAGAAACGCCGGCTTCGCGCGCGTTGGAGAAAGCCCGACCGCGGTCATCGGGGACCCCTCCGTCGATGCCGTTGTCATTGCAACGCGTCATGGGGACCATGCCGCCCTGGTCATGGAAGCGTTGCACGCGGGCAAACATGTCTTCTGCGAAAAGCCGTTGGCCTTGACCGTCCAAGAGCTCCAGGATGTCCTCGCGGCCGCGGAGCGGTCGCCGGGAATTCTCGCGGTCGGCTTCAACCGGCGCTTTGCGCCCCTACTTCGGGAAGCCCGCACTTTTCTGTCCGTTTCGGGTTCATCGCTTGCAGCGACGTACCGGGTCAGCGCCGGGCACCTGCCCCCGGATCACTGGACACACGACCTCGAGGAAGGCGGTGGACGGATTATCGGCGAGGGCTGCCACTTCATCGACTCGCTCGCGTTCCTGGCCGGCTCGCCGGTAGTCGAGGTGCACGCGACAGGCTACGGCGATCCGCAGCTCCCGGTCGAAGCGCGTGACAACGTCACGATCACGTTGCGCTTCGCCAACGGCTCGGTTGGCTCCATCCTCTACGTCGCCGAGGGTTCTGGTCGCGTGCCCAAGGAGCGGTTGGAAGGCTTCTCGGGGGGCCGGACGGCGATCCTCGACGACTATCGGGAGCTCGAGCTGTTCGAACCTACGGGCAGCCAGAAGAAGGGCGGGCGGACGCAGGACAAAGGGCACCGAGACGAGATCGCGGCGTTCATCCGTGGCGCCGAGCGGGGCGAGTTCCCGGTGTCCATTGAAGAGGTTGCCAACGTGAGCCTCGCGACGATCGGGGCCGTAGAGTCGCTGCGGTCCGGTCGGCCCGTCCGGCTCGAGCAGTGAGCTGACCGATGTGCGGCATCTGCGGAATCGTGGGTCGAGAGGACAAGACCCTCGTGGGCGACATGGCGAACACCTTGGGCCATCGCGGCCCCGACGGGCACGGCGTTCGTTCGTTTCCAGCGCAAGACGGTAAGCCGCCCGCGACCCTCGGCCATCGGCGCCTGACGATCATCGACCTGTCCGAACGCGGGTCTCAGCCGATGCCGTACGCGGACGGGCGCTACTGGATCGTCTACAACGGGGAGCTGTACAACTACCGCGAGCTGCGTGCAATGCTCGAGCGCGAGGGTTACGCGTTCGTGTCCGAATCGGACACAGAAGTACTCCTGGCGATGTATGCGCGCGACCGAGCGGACATGCTGCTGAAGCTGAACGGCATCTTCGCGTTTGGCATCTGGGACGCCGAGCGCCACGAGCTGTTCGTCGCACGGGATCGGCTCGGCGTCAAGCCGCTCTACTATGTCGAGCGCGGCGGGGAGTTCATGTTCGCGTCGGAGATCAAGGCGCTGCTTCATGCCGCCCCGACTCCGAGGCTCCGCGAGGACTCGATCCTCGACTATCTGACCTTTCTCTGGGTTCCGGATCCGGACACGATGCTCGAGGGAATCTTCAAGCTCCCGCCGGGACATTTCGGCGTGTTCCAGCAAGGACGATTGAAGATCAACCAGTACTGGGATCTCGAGCTCCACGTCGAAAACGACCGGACGGAGGCCGAATGGGTCGAAGAGGTTGAGCGGATCACCGGCGAATCAGTGCGCCGCCAGATGGTCTCGGACGCTCCGCTGGGCAGCTTTCTGAGCGGCGGCATCGATTCGAGCGCGATCGTGGCGGAGATGAAAAGGGCCACCGACGACGTCACCGCCTACACGATCGGCTTCACCGACCAGGATCGCAGCTACGAAGGGATCGCGGACGATCTCGGCCACGCACGCAACGTGGCCGACTTGTTCGAGCTCGACTACCACGAGCAGATTCTCGAGCCACAGGTCGTCGAACTGCTGCCCAAGCTCGTCTACCACCTGGACGATCTTGTCGCCGATCCCGCCGCGATCAGCACCTACCTGATCTGCTCCGTGGCCTCAGAGCGACTCAAGGTGATTCTCAGCGGAATGGGAGGCGACGAGCTCTTCGCCGGCTATCCGCGCTACCTCGCCGCGCGTATCTCTCGCGCCGCGGATCTCCTACCGGTGCGCGGGCGGAGGTGGCTTCGCGAAGGGCTCGAGGGACGGTTCACGCTGGGGCGACCCGGACGCCTGCGGGAGACACGCCGCAACGTGATGAAACTCGTCCGAGGGCTCGACGCTGGGCCGCAGGATCGTTACTTGATCTATTCGTCGTACTACCGCGGAGAAGAGCTCGAGCGCCTGTTGTCTCCCGGGCTCCGCCAAGCGACGGCAGATCACGACCCGTTCCGCCACCACAGGGCGTACTTCGAGCGAGTTGCCGATCAACACTGGCTCAACCAGATCCTCTACGTGGACGCGAAGACGTTCCTGCCCTGCCTCAACCTCGCATACACCGACAAGATGAGCATGGCGGCCTCGACCGAAGTGCGAGTTCCCTTGCTGGACGACGAGCTCGTCGCTACCGCTGCGCGGATCCCGCCGGACCTGAAGCTGCGCCGGCTGACTCGGAAGTACGTCTTCAAGCGCAGCATGGAGAGGACGCTTCCGCAAGAGATCGTCTGGCGGAAGAAGGCGGGCTTCACTGCTCCCTTGCGGAGCTGGCTGATTCGCGACCTGAGCCCAATGGTCGACGACTTGCTCTCAGAGGACAACGTGCGCGCCCGCGGCCTGTTCGAGCCGCGCGAAGTCCGCCGGATCATCGATGCCAATCGATCGGGCACAGAGGACAACGCGCTGAGGCTCTGGGCGCTGCTGAACCTCGAGCTTTGGCAGCAGGCGTTTCTCGACGGAACCGCCGCACGTGACTCCGGGCGCATCCTCAGCCCCGCAGCATCCTGACGTGGGATTCTGGGAGACGTATCAGCCCGGATTTCGGTTCTCCCGCCATCCGGTGGGCACGCAGGAGTTCTTCCGCGAGATCGAAGAGCACCGCTACACGCTCGAACCCCACATTCCAGAGGTCGTCCGGTTCGACGACTGGGAGGGCAAGGCTGTGCTGGAAGTTGGGTGCGGCGTCGCGACCGACGGCAGCCGGCTCGCACGAGCGGGTGCTCTCTATACGGGCGTCGACGCGTCACCCGTCGCTGTTGAGCTTGCGCAGAAGCGGTTCAAACAGGAGGGATTGACCGCATCGTTTGCGGAGGCAACAGCGGCGAACCTACCGTTTCCGGCTGACTCTTTCGACCTGGTCTATTCGCACGGAGTTATCCACCACTCGGACGAGACCGAGGCCGCCGTCCGCGAATTCGCACGAGTTCTTCGGCCAGGCGGGACCGCGCTCGTGATGGTCTACCATCGCTCGTCACTGAATTATCGTTTCACGATCCTTGGCGTACGACGGCTGATGGCAGCAGCGCTCTTGGTGCCAGGGGCAAGCGGCGTACTGGCCCGTGCGGTAGGTGAGGACTCCGAGGTCTTGGGAGGGCATCGTGCTCTGCTGCGGAAGCACGGACTCCGGTACCTCGCCGACAAGCAGTTGTTCCTGAGCAACAACACCGACGGCCCCGGGAATCCCCTCTCGAAGGTCTATTCGCGACAGGAGGTGGAGAGGCTGTTCCTGACGGCCTTCGACGCGGTGGAGACGGAAGTGCGGTACTTGAACCTCCGCCTGTATCCCCTCGGAGACAAGGTTGCCGCAACGCGGCTCGCGCGACGACTCGAGCGACGGATCGGTTGGCATCTGTACGTGCGGGCTACTCAGCCGTCGCTCCCCAGCGCTCGGTAGGTGTCAATCACGCGCCGCGCATTCGCCCGCCACGTGTGACTCTCCGCGGCAGCCCGAGCATTCCGGCCCAGCTCAGCACGAAGCGACGAATCCTCGGCGACCCGCTGGAGCGCTGCCGCGAACTCCTCTGAGATCCCAGGACGGACGAGGAGAGCGGTCTCGCCATGGGTGAGCACGTCCCCGATCTGGCCGAGATCGCTCGCAACGATCGCCTTGCCGGCCGCCATGTACTCAAAGAGCTTGGTCGGCGAGCCGAAGAACTCGACCCCGTCCGGAAGCGGAACGTGCGGCGAGGCGAGCACGTCGCACGCGTCCAGATAGGCGGGCACCTCGGCTCGTGCGACGCGCCCCACGAAGGTCGCACGATCCGCGACCCCCTGCTCGGCAAGCTCGCGCTGGGTCGCCTCAACCTCCGGCCCATGCCCGATGAGCAGGAGCCGTGCCGTCGGCAGGTTCCGGGCAAGGTCGCCGAACGCGCGCGCGAGCAAGGGCGCGCCGTGCCACGGCCCGAAGGTGCCTAGAAACCCGATCACGAACTCCGAGCCGTCGATCCCCCATTCCGTTCGCACAGCGTCCCCCCCGCCCTTTGCGAACCGTTCCACATCGACGCCGTTGGGGTTCAACACGATCCTTGCGGCCGGGACGCCACGCTCGATCAGGTCGTCGCGGTCGACTTGCGACACGACGAAGATCCGCGCTGCGGCCGCGAGCGCCGCCGCCTCGCATGCAGCCAGTCGCCGCTGGAACGGCGTGGGGTTCCAGTAACGGCCGACGAACTGCTCTGAGCCGTTGTACTCGAGGAACAGGGGATGACCGGTTCGACGCGCGAGAACTGCTCCGCAGAGGGAGAAGCGGGTGTGGCGCTGGTAGATCGCGTCCACGTCAATGCCGGAGCCTGCTCGCACGAGCGCGATGTCCTCAGCCAGCGCCGTGGACGCCGGCACCGCCTTCAGGAGGGTCCGCGGCTGGACGAGCCGCCAGGCACAGGGCGGATCGGGATCGTTGGCAGCCGTCGCTGCGATCGCGGGATCGGTCGTGATTGCCTCGACGTCGACCCCCTCCTGCCTGAGACCGCGGATCACTTCGTGGGTGTGCGTGATCGCCCCTCCGACCGGCACGGTCGTGCCCACAGTCGGACGCAGGTACAGAACGCGCTCAAGACCGCCGGACTTCCCTTGCGGCGGCTCCATGGCCGAGACACGACGCGCGATCACTGCCTGAAGCCCGATAGCAGCTGCACTTGCGGCCAGTTGGGCGGCGGCTCTCGGCGTTGCGCGGGCCGTGAACCGAGCCAGGGTCCGTGCCCGAACGATGCCCGAGGCGACATCGATCTCCACCACGGTCCGCGGCCCCGCGGCGACGGCGGCAAGAAGCGCTATGCCATAGCCGATCTCCGTCGCCGGTGGCGCACCGACTATGGCGACCTTCGAGTACCGCGCACGTCGCAGGTCGCTGAAACCGCGTCGCGCAAGATCCGGAAGGGAGACGACACTCAGAGCCCCGCCACCGAGCTGCTCGCGAACGGCTCTCCCGGCCGTGTCGGCATCGACTCCAAGCAGTATGACGAGGGTCCCTCCCTTCACAATCCCGCTCCTTCAGCTCGGAGCGCCAATGCCAACCGCGAGAGGCCTGCATACATGTAGGCGGAGGCCCAACGCATGTAAGGGACGGTGATGCGCATTCGGCGGCGCACTTGATACGCGAAATGGCCGTCCTCGCACTGCATGTTCAAAACTGCCCACTCTCCCACTCGACGCGCAGTCTCGATGTCGCCGAATCGGCAGAGCGTGAGAAGTGACTGAGCGCACGCCGTCGCGTCGATCGGATAGAGCCGGTGGGCGTAGTACTTCGGAATCCGATCGTCGAAAAAGAACGTCGTGCGGTAGTAGCGCCAGCCACGCCTCTTGGCCTCACCAACAGCTTCGTCGTGCGTCAGCCGTTCGAACGAATCGAGTGCATCCAGCAGATAGCCCGTGTGGAAGTTGTCCACCCACGTCCGTGCATCACCAACTGCGTAGGGCCAGGACCCGTCCTCACGCTGATGCGCGAGAAGGTAGCCGACTGTCGTGCGGGCTGCGGCCCGGCACTCCTCGTCGCCCGTAAGCGAGTAGACCTGCGCACACAGCCGTGCTCCCTTCATCGTCGCGTTCAGGACCCGCTGCTTGTCATTCGGGGAATAACCCCAGCAGAACGTTCCGTCGGCTGCCTCCGTTCGCGGCAGGTCTTGAAGGACGAACCGCGCGGCGCTCTCGCACATGGTTGCCGCGTCGGCTAGACCGAACCTTGAGCTCGCGACGAAGAGCGCGTTGGTGACTATGCCCGTGGCCACGATCGTGGGAGTGCCTGCGGGGATGCGTGCGTACCTCCCTTCCCAATCGAAGTCGTAACCCCAGCAGGCGCCGCTGTATCCGGTCGAACGCATCCGCGCAAGCTCCTGCACGAATCGCTCGGCACGCTCGCGCAGCTCGCTGACCCGCGCAGGCTGGGCTCCCGCGAGATACGCGCAGCCCTCCAGCACGAGAGCGACGCTTACAGGGTTGTAGCCCTTGCGGATCCCGAGCAAGGGGCGGACGTTGACCGGAAGGCGCCTCACCACCTGCTGCGTCGCCAGGCGAGGCAGCTTCCAGGACCGAAGCAGCGGGAGGCGGAACAGCGGGGACGTGAGGGCGTCGTATGGGTCGTAGCCGCGGTAGCGCTCCGCCAGCAGGTGGGACTCGAGGCGTTCGATGCTGCGGAGTGTCATGCCGCGAATCTAGCCATCTCCCTCCAACTATCCGACCGTCGTAGCTCCCCTGCTCTGGCGTTCGTGCGCAAGATGCCTAAGATCGAGGCATGGTCACGCTCTCCGTCATCGTGCCGGCCACCGACCAGCCGGCCACGCTGTCCCGATGTCTCGACGCGCTCCGCGCCGGGTCGGATCAGCCCGACGAGCTGACCGTCGTCGATAGTCCACGCGGTCACGGCCCCGGCGCGGCCCGGAACGCGGGAGCGCAGCGAGCCGTCGGGGACGTGCTCGTATTCGTGGACGCGGATGTCGAGGCTCACCGTGACGCGCTCGCGCGGATCCGCAGAGCGTTCAACCGCAACCCGGATCTGAGCGCCGTCTTCGGCTCGTACGACGATGACCCGGGCTCATCGAGCCTCATCTCCGACTTCCGGAACCTCCTCCACCACCACGTGCACCAGGAGGGCGCCGGTGAAGCGATGACGTTCTGGGCCGGGTTGGGCGCAGTTCGCCGAGAGGCCTTCTTCGCGGTCGGAGGCTTCGACGAGCAGCGTTTTCCCCGCGCATCAATCGAGGACATCGACTTCGGGATGCGCCTCGTCGCGAACGGAGGGCGGATCATGCTCGACCCGAGCATCCAAGGAAAACACCTCAAGCGCTGGACACTCGCCAACATGGTGCGAACGGACTTTCTCAGACGCGGGATTCCCTGGGTACGGCTCCTGCTCGGGAGCCCGACTCAATCCACAGCGCTTAACCTCGGCTGGCGGCATCGCGCAAGCGCCGTGGCGAGCGTCGCGCTCATCACTGGATGCGTGGCGCGGCGCCCACGGGTAACCATGGTCGCGGCTGTCGGCATACTCGCCCTCAACCGCCGTTTCTACCTGCTCCTGCTGAGACGGCGTGGCTGGCGTGGAGCAACGGCGGGCTTTCCACTCCACGTCCTTCACCACCTGACATCAGCGGCCGCGGTTCCAGTCGGCATCGTGCTTCACCTGCGCGAGAGATTCAGCCCTGACTCAGCAGACACGGCGTAGAGCGACGACGTCGCATAGCCCCATCACCTCGACGGGAACCGGTAGAGGTAGACGCGCACTCCGTGCTTGTCGACCTCCAGCGTCCCCTTCCCGCGACCGTCGAGCCGGGCCAAGAACTGGCGCTTGAGCACGCGCCGCTCCCGGACGCTCGGGACAGAGGTGACGAGGACCCATACTCGGCTATGCGTCGTCAAGCGCCGGACTTCAGCAGGAAACCCCTCCTTGCCCGGTACTCGATGGCGTCCCATGTCCGGGTGAATTCGTCCGGGCGTAGCTCCGCTTGGATGCGATCTTAGTGGTCTTGGCCGCAAGTATGGTCACCGTCAGGCAGCGAGCCGGAGGGCGGGTTGGTGTGCGGCGAGCCTGGTCATTAGCTCGGTGAGGTCTGCGCTGTGAACGTCCAGTCGAAGGGCTCGGCGATCTCGTTGTAGTGGTGCTCGAACTGGTTCAGGGTGCAGGCGAGACGGCGAGGTTGTCGAAGTCGTTGGGCTGGCGCAGCTTGCGTTGAACGATCGAGAAGTAGATCTCGATCTGGTTGAGACAGCTGGCGTGGAGCGCTTGGCGTCCAACCACAGGTACGGGTAGTCACCCTCGAGCGGCCGCTTGCAGAACGCCTCGACCTGGCGCTCCGAGCAGGCTATCGTCGCGGTCGTCTTGGAGGCGTACGTCAACGGCGTCTCGACGAGGAAGGTCGACCGGCTGGTGGAGCAGCTCGGGATCCAGGGGATGAGCAAGGACCGTGTCTCGGCGCTCTGCCGGACACTCGACGAGCACGGGCGCGGCTCCAGGAACGAGGGGAAGTAGGCCGCCCCGGAGCGCTTGCGTGGGATCGCGAGCTCGATCTCGACCGACACCTCGGCCTCCCATCATTTCGCGGGCGATGATCGCCACCGCCTCGCGGACGAAGTCGCCCTGCTCGCCGGCGAGCACGTTCGCAACGACATCCGCAACAGTCATCCTTCCGTCTTCGGCCATCGTGTGCTCCTCTCATCGATTCGTGGTTGAACCGACGAGTCTGGAGCCCGCGGTGGCCGGAACCCTGCTCCGGCCCTACACGGGCGCCCTTACACCACTTCTACCGACGTGAGCTTCTGTTCGCGAGTCGAACACACGTCGCGGAAGCGCCGGCCGTTCGCTGCGGTCGAGCGCGCCCGCGCTCCTCGGCAGCTCCGCGAGGCCAAGCGTTTCAAGCTCTTCGAGGCACGCGGCGAGCGCCTGCCGGCGGTCAGGAGAGGTCGCATACTCGGGCGCCACCGTCAGAAACGCGCGCCACACGTCGTCGAGGCGGACGCGTCGGCGGCGTGTGCCGAGCTCGGCCGCGAGTGCGCGGGCGAAGGAGGGCGGTGCGGCGGTTGCCGCTGCGGTCACGCTCACGCCTCGTAGAGCTGCGCCGCCGCGAGGTAGCCGCTCCCGTTCGCGTTGCCGTTGCTGCGCCCGGCGACCATCGCGTTCAGGCATTCGCTGTCGAGGTGCACGTAGCGGCCGACGTGGCGGAGCTCCTGGTCGTTGCGCAGCCGGATCAGCTTCGGGAAGTGGTCGAGTGCGCCGAGGTCGTTGACGTCGGTGGTGAGATCAGCTGCACGCGGAGCGCGTTAGCGACGGCCCGCTGCTTTTCGATCAGGAAGTCGGCACTCGCCTTCCCGATCGGGTTGTCGAGCACGAGCGTCGTGCGGCTCGCCCCTCGGGGACCGCGGTTGTGTGCGCGTAGCGCGCAGAGGCTGCAGTAGACGAGGATCGCGAGCGTCGCGCCTGCCCGCCGGAGGAGGTGCCGCCGGCCTCGGTGACCGCCACGTACTCGCTGCGGTCGGAGATTGCAGGCTTGAGCAGCCGACTGCGGAAGCCGTTGCGGCCGACGGCGCCTTCGAGCGCGCGTACAAGCAGCGGGATGCCGGAGAGCCGTTGGGCTTCGCCGTGCGCGAGCTCTTCGACGACGATCCCGAGGCGGGCGCGCAACTCCTCGTCGGATGACCACCAATCGGCGTCGATGCGCAGGAACTGCATTTCCGGCCAACGCGCCGAGACCTTCCGGCAGCTGCGACAGCCGCTGCGCCGCGCGCAAATCCTGACGCGCCCGCTCGACGTTCGCGGCGAGCTCGCAGGTCGTCGATCGCCTCGTCGAAGACGCCGCGCGCCCTCTCCGCCGAGCCGATGAACGGGCGCGGGACCGGCTCCTCGTCGTCGAGGTCTGTTTCCATGCACGAAATGTGCGATGATAAGCGGGATCTGCGGCATGACGGCGGCCCGCGCGGTCGTCGTCCATTTGGGGAAGGGGTGGGTCCTGCTGACAGTTCCTGGAGGCGTACTAGACGTCCCTCTGTTCTTGCGAAGGGCACAGCGCCTCGTACCTCGTCGCTTTCGGCCCCGTGCAAAGGCGGTCTTTATTCGTGCTTTGCCGCGGCCCTGGAAGCGGGCTCGAGTAGCTGACTCGATTCGCGGTCAGGCCCAACTGTGTAAGTCGCTGGAATCGCCGTTGTACGCCCGGCTCCTCGAGGGTGCGGCGCGGGACGTGGAAGAGGGCGGGCCCTGTTGGAGCGTGCTCGAAACGGCCCCGCCGGCACCACCGGGAGCTGACGAGGCCCTGTCGCTTCGCTTCATGGCCAGTGTGCATCGGCTTGTGCTCGGAGGACGACTCCCGGCGCTGGCTGCTCACTTCCCCTCCGCTGGTGGAACTCTCGAAGGAGATCCCTGGCCGCCTTTTCTGGAAGCGGTGACGAGCCATCGCGAGGAGCTTTCTCACGAACTCCTACGTCCGGTGCAGACCAACGAGGTCAGCCGCTGTGCGGCGCTCATCGGCGGCTTTCTGACGGCAGCGGGACTCGCCCGCGGCGGCCTGCGTGTACTCGAGCTCGGTGCAAGCGCCGGCCTCAACTTGAACTGGGACCGCTACTGGTATGAGGGAAGGGATTGGTCTTGGGGGAATCCGAACTCCCAGGTGCGCTTTGGTGGCGCCTTTCTGTCGTCCCCGCCGCCACCGACCGAGCCCGTTGAAGTCGTGGAGCGTGCGGGGTGCGACATCGCACCGCTGGATCCCTCGTCACCCGACGGTCCGTTGGTCCTCGAGTCGTTCGTCTGGCCAGATCAGATCGACAGATTCAAGCTCCTGAGGGCCGCCCTGGAGATCGCCCGACGACATCCGGTCCGCATCGACAGTGCCGACGCATGCGAGTGGCTGGCTGCGCAACTCGAACGCAGCGCCGACGGCGTGGTGACCTTGGTCTTCCATTCCTTCTTCGAGCACTATCTGAGCGATAAGGGAAGAAGAAACTTGCATACTCTCGTGGCCAGCGCCGCCAGGCGCGCAACGAAGTCCTCGCCCCTCGCGCATCTCCGCATGGAGGGGGGCGGGGGCAGAGCAGACATCGAGATCGTGACGTGGCCCGGGGGGCACAGGCGGCTCCTCGGGACTGCAGACAACCAGGTTCGCTCCGTCCGCAGGCTCGCCCACTGACGTGCGCCCCGAGCGCGATCGCGTGGGCGCGATGCGGGAGGTCTCAGCGACGCACTGTTCTAGCGCTGAGTCGCTTGCGCAACGCCTCTAGAAGAAGCCAGTGAGACACGAGAGTTGGCTTCGGGTCGTACCAACGAAATATTGGTACGCGAAGAGGATGCATAAGACTGCGTATCCAAGCAGCGGTCGATAGCTCGCGCTTTCTTCAGGAACGTGCGGGTGTCGTCGAGCGGGTGCAGAGTCGGACACCTCGGCGATACGATCTCAGAGCCGAAACCGGCTGCCCCAAAGCGCGCTTGTAGGTGATCAGCGGAACGTCGATACCAGCGGCGGTGAGCAGCTCGATGCCGGTTCCGAAGCGGTGGTTGCATTCGATTAGCTTGAATGCGTTGTCAGGCGCGTCACGCTTGAACTCGACATATGCAAAACCGCGCAATCCGATTGCTTCGAAGAATGACCACCCCAGCTCAGCAACGATTGGATTCCACTCCTCGACGTGATAGCAACCCATCCCAAAACCAGCTGGAAACTGGCGCAGCTTTCGCTTTACAAAGCGGAACAGCGGGCTGCCGTTTTCGTCGACGTGTGTGATGAACGAGAAAAGCTGATCGTCACCCCCGGGGATGATCTCGGTCAGCATCACTTCGAGACCGAGCTTGCGCAAGTGAGCAAGCGCGTCGTCGAATTGAGCGCGATCTCGCCCGATGAATGCCTTCTGCCGAAAGCCAAAGTGGTGGACGAACCTATGTGCATGAAGCGGCTTTAACGCACAAGGAAAGCCGATTTCGTGTAAGGCAGGCTCGACATCGCGCTCATCGCGTACTACGCATGTGCTCGCGGCGTGGCGATGCCGGCGCGACAGCACGCGAGTAGGTCTCTTGCTTGTCAAGCATCGCCAGGACGACCTCATCGTTGGCCTCGTACACGAAGTAATCTCGATCGACGAGCGACGCTCGGTGGCGCGCGACCAAATCGAGAGCCTCATCGTGACAGGGAAGGAAGACGCCCCCCATGCCGGAGTCGAGCCACGACAACCACCGCTCCTGCATGCCTTCGCCATACCTGATGTCGACGAAGACGTCGCAATAGCGCGAGTGAGCGACCGTGTCCGCAGGTGCTGAACCGAGTGCGTACACGCGGACCCTCGCCCGCCCCAGGCTACGTGCGACGGAGACTGCGATCGTCCCGCCGCCTAGGAGGATCGCCGGATGATCACGAGACATCGATGTAACTGCTCCACTGGCCGACGCGTGACGGATTGCGGGAAGTCATTGCTACGGCTGGGCGAGTGCATCGCTTGATTGTCCGCGGTCGCAAGCTTCCGCCGCCCTCTCCGTGATCGGACGGTGGACTGTCAGGCGTGCAAGATGTCTCGAAGACCGAACCGTAGGCCTCGAGCCTCGGTGATCGCCCACGTCTCTGCAGGGGTCAAGTCCGGATGCCAAAAGTCGACGATCAGAACGACGCGTTCACTCGAGGCTTCGTTCCAGACCTCGTGGTCGAACGAGTCGTCGAAAATCAGGCACTTTCCTTCCTCCCACCGGTACGTCTCTTCGCCGATGCGAATTCGCGCCCCGTCAGGCACCACGAGACCCACATGGCAGCGCAGACGCGTGTTGGTGGGACCGAAGTGTCTAGTGATATGCGTGTCACCACGAAGAACGGAGAGATACGCCTGGCCCGCCCGACCGGCCCCCGGCACGAGATCGATAATCCCGGCAGTGAGAGGGCACGCGGTCGTCGTCGCGTCGACTCGACGGCCTCCCGTATAGAAATACAACACGTTCCAACGGCCGCGGTCGGTCAGGCCCTGCGGCTGTGCCTCGAGGTTGGATGTTTCGCTGAATTCGAGAAGTTCGTTCTTGATGACGTTGAAGTTGTCAAAAATCTCTCGAGTCCAGGCGAATTCCGACGGGGAATATATTGGTTGCGACCTCAGGTCGGGAAAGTAGTTGGGCGGCTGTTGTAACGGATCGACGTAGTCGGGCTTTTCCAACTTCAAATGATGCGAGAGATAGTGGTAGAACCTCTCTAGGTCGCTCGATCCGAAGCCTTGCGCGGCCGCGCGCCGCCGGAGCTGTGCCCAGACCACTGCGCGTCGCGGACGGGCGCCCTTCCTCACGACGAGTCTCTTGATTTTGCCGCGTGCTCTAGGCATCTGACGTATTCACTTATTGAGTCGTTCCCCGGAACCGCTCTCCGATGAGCGACGCCGTGCGCCGCCTCGGGTCGCCGCGTGCGCGACACGCCGTGGCTGGAACGCTAGCAGGGTGGTTTGAGCCCCGTCGCGCGTCCTCGCGTCAACGGTAAGCAGAACCCTGCGGTGGATGGGCGCACATGGGATCGAACCACGGACCAGGGCCGGTGCTACCAGTGCAAGTCGAAACTCTACGAGCGGCTGTCTGCACTGGCCGCGAGACGGGCGCTCACGGCTGTGCTCTCCGGCGCAAATGCGGATGACCTCGGAGACTGGTGTCCGCGACTGCGAGCGGCTGCGGAGCACGGCGTCGTGCATCCCTCCTGGAGGCAGGCGTTCGCAAGGATGCGGTCCGCCGCCTCGCGCGTTCGCTTGGCGTGCCGAGCGCCGATAAGGGAGCCCCCTTGCCTCGCGCCGCGCGTTCGAGCGGAGGAGGTCAAGGCGAACTACGATCTCTCGCCCGATCTTACCCCGCGAGCCGACGAGGTGGATCGCGTTCGTCAGCGGATCAACCCTCAATCAAGGCCCGAAGAGGCGCCCTGCGCGGCGCGCGTGCGCACGGCACGACGATTCTCGCCAGCCACCTGCTGTTCCAACCTGCGCGAACGCTGGTGCCGGGATCGCGGTCGGCTCACCGGACAGCACGCTTGGGCTGCCCGGCTCGAATGGATAAGCTCTAGATTCAATGCCGCAGAGAACCCGCTGGAACTACAGACGTTCGCAGCGTACTCCATTGCGTCGCATTTTGCGAATGCTCGAGGGCGCCACGCGGCGGACTGATGTCCGCGCGCTGCGTGCCGCGGCGCCCGAGGCTGCACTCACAAGCCTGGGGGGTTTCTCCGTGGGGAAGTTCGACGGTGCCGACTGAGCGTTCGGCGAACGCGTTCGCGTTCGGCGCCCGAAACAGGGTGCGGATGATCTCGACACCCTCGCTTTCGAAGACGTCGTCGAAGGCGCGGCTAAATTTGGTGTCGCGGTCGTGGATCAGGAAACGGATCGGCCTCGGTCGGTCGGAGAGTGACCAGGCGAACTGGCGCGCCTGCTGCGCAGGCCAGCGCCCATCCGGTTTGGCGGTGCAGCCAGCGAGGTGCACGCGTCGCCTGCCGAACTCGAGGAAGAAGAGCACGTACAGGCGTCCGAGCCAGAGCGCGCGAGTGGCGTACGTCTACGCTAGTGTCAGCCTGATCAAATACTGCACTGAAATCAGTCGTTCTTATCTGCGCGAGCCAGCCAGATTCGTTTTAGCTGTCACTGGAGGCCGGAACTATCTTTCGTGATCTCGCGCAAGTCAAAAACAGCCGGAGGACACGATCAATTGACAATGCCGCCGGCCGTACTACTCGGTGGTCAAGGCATCGCAGTCTCGATCGCTCGGAGCTTGGGCAAGGCTCGCGTTTCGGTGTACGCGCTGGGCGACGCGGATTTCGACACCGTTGGCCACTCCCGCTATTGCACGCGCTTTGTTGATCTGGGCAGCGGAGAGGGTGTGCAGGATCGTTGGCTCGAATGGCTGCTTCACGCCGGACCTCCCGGTGCCGTCATCCTTCCGTGTAGCGACGACGCGCTCGAGTTGCTTGCGCACCAACGCGCGTCCTTGGAGGCCCTCGGCTATTTGCCGTTCGAAGCCAACGATGAGGTCGTTCTCGCGATGCTCGATAAAGAGGAAACCTATCGCCGCGCCCGAGCACTTGGACTCGCGACACCAAAGACAGTTCTGCTCGCCCCCGATGTCAGCCTGGATGAGGCTCTAGCGCAGATCGGGACCCCCTGCGCGCTCAAGCCTGTACACGCGCATCGTTCAGCGCATCATTTTGGGCTCCTCACGAAAGCCTTCGTCGTGGACGATGCGGCCGGACTGGAACGTGCGTTTCATGTGCTTCGTACTCTGAATATCGAGGTCATTCTCACTGAGATCATTCCCGGCGGAGACGATCGTCTGGTCATGTATTACAGCTACCTCGACGACGAGGGGAAACCGCTCTTTCACTTAACGAAACAAAAGATACGCCAGTATCCGCCCCACTTTGGTATTGGCTGCTATCAAGTCACAAAGTGGGATCCTGAGGTTGCCGGCCTCGGGTTAAAATTCTTTCAAGGAATCGGCCTCAGAGGACCTGCAGCCATCGAATTCAAACGCGATGAGCGAGATGGGGTTCCAAAGGTCATCGAATGCAATCATCGTTTCACGGCAGCGATAGAACTCCTCCGCGCTGCCGGCATTGACGTCGCACTCCTTGCGTATAGCCGCATCCTAAGTCGCCCAGCACCGCAGTTCACCTCGTTCATCGAGGGGATCCACATGTGGAGCCCGGTTGAGGACACCCGGTCTTCGGTCAGGAGCTGGAGAGCCGGAGAGATGTCTTTTCTCGACTGGGCACGAAGCCTCTTGCACAAACAGCACTTTCCTATCTTCAGTTGGAGCGATCCAAAGCCGTCGCTCGTCAGCTACTGGCAGATGGCTGTGCGGTTGCAACGGAGGCTGAGAGTTCGAGAGGAGAGCGGAGAGTCTCTGGACTTGGGCCTTTGGACACGCCGGCCGTGAAATCTAGCGAGCCGGCCAATGGATATTCCGCCCTTGATTGTTCGCAGTAGCGACTACGCGGTCGACATGTCCAGGCCACGTGGTCAAACGGACGTCCGCCTCTTTCGCGCCCCCTCCATACGCAGCCAGGCGAAGGGAGCAGCCGAGGTGGCGCGCTCGCCGGCCATGTGAATGATCTCTTTGAGCCGAGCTCGCTTTGCCGCCGAGATGTACTGGCGCCGGAGCCTGCCCCTCAAGCACCAATCGGTGGACGGCTCCCATAAATCGAAGCGGGAGCGCATCGTCTGCGCCGTAAGGGGTTGGCTCCCGACCCTCAAGCACCTCCCAGCAAATGCCCGCTTTCAACGTCCCTGGCAGCGTCCGTCAGCAGCCGCGCGTAGAGCGGGGAGCCAAGAGAGCTACACCAACTCGCCTGTACGCGCATTCGTCGAGCGATCAATTCTCGCCGCTTTTGTGCGGGAAGAAACCGAAAATAGAACTGCTTTGCTGGAGACTGAAGCTTCGCCGGCAGAAACCGCGTCAGGGATGTTGCGTCCATCTTTCGGGGGCTAACGTATCAAGGTAAGTCTTCACTCTCGGCTGGCGAGACGCTGGAGGATGGATGAGGCGCACGATGTGCGCGCGCGCAAGAGACGAGCCCTCCGCGGTCGTCACGAAGCGGCTCGAGCCGATCGCGTGAACTGAATCGGAGAGGTCGTGCGAGCGTGATTCACACATAGGCAGTGCAGCCACACAACCCAACTATCGACTAAAGTAGATCTGTGAAGACCATGACTCGGCTGGCTCAAGAGCCAGACATCGTGGTTTTCCTGGGACCTGCAGCGCAACGACGAGCGCTTCGTGCGCTAGTCAGATGACCGACGAAACGCACGTTCCGCCTGGAAGGCATTCTGGGCCCGTCCCAGGCCCGTCCACGTGACAGCCACGCTCGAAAGGCCGTCTTGGCCACCGCCGAGGTCTCGGTGCAGCCCCTGACGCGCCGCCTGATCGACGAGTGGGACGAGCTCGCTGACGCGACAGCTGCTGGCCCGTTTCGGCGCGCCGGTTGGGTCCGAGCCTGGTGGGAGGCGTTCGGACGTGGGAAACTCGAGACACTCGCCGTCCGGCAGAACGGACGCCTTACCGCCGTCCTCCCGCTTGGATCGCGCTTCGGAGAGCTCACGTCTCCATCGAACTGGCATACGCCCGACTTCGGCCCGATCGCAAAAGACGAACGGTCACTGAGCAAGCTGGTCGAAGCGCTTTTTGCACGCCATCCACGCCGTGTCTCGCTCATGTCCCTCGACTCGGAGACGAGGATGGTCGCTTTGTGCAGTGAGCTCGCTTCAAGACATGGGTACCGCGTACTCGTGCGCACGATAGAGCGTTCCCCCTACTTAGAGGTCAACCAGCCCTGGGCTGAGTACCAGCGTGGTCTGAGCCGGAAGGTTCGCGGCGACGCCAAACGCCAAATCCGCCGACTCGAGGAGATCGGGACATTGAACCTCGATGTCCGCGACGGCGCCGAGCGGCTCGATGAGCTTCTGACCGAGGGCTTTCGCGTCGAGGCGTCGGGCTGGAAAGGCTCTCGCGGGACGGCGATCAGCTCAAAGGCAGACACCGACCGTTTCTATCGAGAGGTAGCACGATGGGCCGCCGACCAGGGCTGGCTCCGGCTCGCTTTCCTTCGTCTCGACGAGATTCCAATCGCTTTTCACTACAGCCTCGAGGAAGCCGGCGTTCATTACTTTCTCAAGGGCGGTTACGATTCACGATACGAGCGCTTCTCGCCGGGCAAGGTGCTCACCTACCAGATGCTTTCGCGCGCATTTTCGCTCGGATTTGCGCGTTTCGAGTTCCTCGGCACGGACGATTCCTGGAAGCTGAACTGGACGAGCTACTATCGCGAGCGCAAACTCTTCCACGCTTTCAGGGCATCACCGGGCGGACTGCTCGAGTGGACGATGTTCAACTACGGCCGCCGGGCGGCGAGGAACATCGTCAATCTTGGGCCGCTCGACCGATTAAGACGATGAAGGGGCCCGCCTCAGCGGCTGGGCGCGCCGATGCGGCACGACGGTCCGCGGATTCCGTCGAACAAGAATCCCTGCCTTTCGAGCTCGCTTTCGTCGAGACGCTCGAGGAACTTCGCGACGACTGGAGCCGGCTCGCGCACGACACCAACAACCTATTCGGGACCTGGGAATGGATCTCGACCTGGTGGCGCAACTTCGGGCGAAACGGTGATCGAATCGTCGTTTCTTGCCGCGAACGCGATGGTCGGCTCGCCGCGATCCTGCCGCTCTATCGCGTATCCGTTCATGGACTCCGACTCATCCGCTTTCTTGGACACGGAGCGGCAGATCAGCTCGGGCCAATCTGCGCGCCCGCCGATTATGCGCAGGCCGCATATTCCCTTCGGCAGCTGCTAGACGAAAGACTCGCAGGATGGAGCCTCTTCCTCGGCGAGGAGCTTCCGGCCGAACACGATTCGGCCTCGCTGCTCCGAGCCAGACTGGTCAGTCGGACAGCAACGCCGACCATACGTTTCGACGAGGGGGGTGACTGGGACGACTTCCTCGCTTCTCGGAGCGCGAATTTTCGGCAGCAAGTTCGTCGACGCGAGCGGAACGTGTTTCGGCGACATGATGTGCAGTATCGGCTCGTCGTGACGTCCGACGACCTCCAGGGGGAGTTGGACATCCTGTTCAGGCTCCACAGGCTCAGATGGGGGCGGAGGTTGTCGACCTTCAGCTCGCAAGAGCAGTTTCATCGCGAATTCGCGGAGCACGCTCAGCAGCGGGGCTGGCTTCGACTGTGGTTTCTCGAGGCGGAAGGAGTCCCCGTCGCCGGGTGGTACGGGTTCCGGTACTGCGGGACGGAGTACTACTACCAGGCGGGCCGTGATCCTCGCCTGGATCGGGACGCTTTGGGCTTCGTGCTGCTCTCGCACACGATCAGGCAAGCGCTTGAGGACGGCGTCACCGAATATCGGTTCTTGCGAGGGGGCGAGGCCTACAAGTATCGCTTCGCAACCGAGGACACCGGACTTCAAACCGTCGGCATTGCACACGGTCTGGCGGGACGTACTGCTCTGGCGGCCGGCATTCATTCCCTCAGATCGAGGCCGCTGAAAGCGGCGCTCAAGCGCATCGCTGACCTCTAATCCGAGACGGCGCCGCTTTCGCTTTCCCAGGGACTCTTCTCCGCGCACATGTCGCAGCTGCTTGGACGGTCACATCGGGTGGACTTCACGCCGGCAGTCGCTCGGGCGAAATCAGGACGCCTCGGGCTCGGGACAGTATCCGGTGCTCAGACGTCACGACTCCTCGTAATCTGTCCGTGCCAGACGTCGTAGTGCCGCGCCGCGCCGGCGCGCGGCGAGGTACCAATCCAACCGACCATTGACGACGAGGCGCAACACATTCGGTCGACGCAGGTAATGCGCGTCCACGCGCGGAAGCGCGAAGCGGTCCACAGTTGTATCGACGCGACTGATCGCGGTCGTGCATGCCGCGTCGTACGTTGACTCGACGAGCCGGCGAGCCCTCGCTCCCGGCTGTACACCGTACGGGTAGGCGAAAGAACGAACGTCTTCCCCAATTGCCTCCTCTAGCAGGCGCCTGGATTCGACGATCTCCTTCTGCAGAAACGGCTCTGCACCGTCGTGTAGCGGAGCGTGCTCCATTCCGTGGCCACCGACCTCGAAGCCGACTTGCACGAGTTCGGCGAGTTCAGCGCTCGTTGCGAGACGCGCTCCGACGGCCCTCTTCGGTTGGGTGGGCCAGTCGTTCGAGCTCCCGAGGTAGCCGGCGACACAGAAGACGGTGGCAACGAGGCCGCGTTCGAGGAGCATCGGAGCTGCCTCTGAGATCACGCTCGCGAATCCATCGTCGAACGTAATCGCAACTGCGCGGTCGGGAATCGTGCCGCTGCTTACCCGCTCCGTAAGCTCCGCAACGGTGAGCGACGACGCTCCGCAATCGACAATGCAGTCGAGCTGCCGGCGAAAGAGCGTCGGCTCGACTGACAGCGGAGTACTGCCGCGGTCGATCGCGTGATACGTCAGGACGACCGCGCGAGCATGTTCAGTGGGCAACGGTCCCCTCCCTCGATGCGGCAGCGCGCGCAGCACCTGCAACGGCGGCATCTCCTCGAGTCTCGGCAACGTCGCCGATGAGGCTGAAGTACCGCATGAGGTGGGCGCGCTGCGTCCAGAGCCTCTCGTAGGCTTCATGTCCGCGCTGTCCCAACGTTTGCCGGAGGCCCGGATCGGCGGCGATCGCAGCTAACGAGTCCTCGAGCTCTCGCTCGCTTCCGAAGGCCAACCCGCCGCCGCTGTCCACAATCAGCTCGCGAAGCGCCCCGAAGTCGCGCACGATCGCGGGCGTCGCGCGCGCGAACCCCTCCACCGGCACGAGACCAAATGCCTCGTGGCCCGCGGTCGGAACGATGACGGCGAGACCGTCACGATAAAGCCGGTCGAGCTCGGACTCGGAGCGCCAGCCAAGGAAGTGAATGTGCGGTAGGTCCTCGGCCTCGTCTTGCAGCGCTCGAGCAAGCGATCCCGTACCCGCAATCGCGAGGTCGACCGTCCGCTGATGCCTGAAGACCCGTAAGAGTGTGCCAACCCCCTTGATCGACTCCAATCGCCCAGCAAACAGAAAGAACGGGCGCTCACCAGGTGGAACGCCGTCGTCCGGGGAACCGGCCGCGCCCGGGTCCGGCACGAAGTGAGGAATGTGAGCGAGCGGCACGATGGACGAGAACCGCTCGTGCAACGCCGCGCTCGTGCGGCTCGGGACTATCAGTGCGTCGAGGTGGGCGAGCGACTCTTCGAGGAGCCCGGTATATCTCCACAGCTGTGGCGGACGGCCGTAGCTGAACGTGCAGCTCCAGCAAGGCGGAGCTTCACAGATTCTCCTCTTGTGCTTCCAGAGTGTGTGACTCGGACAGAGCAGCCATTGCTCGTGTGCCGTATAGAGCTTGATCCCCGACCCCATCTTGAGCAGCGAGGGCCCGCCGAGCAGTGACGGGTTGTGGAAATGAAGGACATCGAACTCGTCTCGCAGTACGTCCTCCAGACGCGAGCGCGCAAAGAGCGGCCGACCGCTGAGATACGTCGCAAGCGGCGAAATCCAGCCGACGCCGGAGTCAACCGGCACGACAGTGATGCCACGACCCTGATCAGCAGCCATGGACGGCGGGCCGTGCGCGAGCACTCGGAAAGCCTCTGCCGAATGGACGACGGTCACCGAATGACCTCTCTCGGCGAGCGCATGGGCAAGACGTTGCACTTGGATGCCGTCGCCCCCGAAGTTGGCCGGCGGGTAGAAGGTCGTCAAGAAGCAGAACCGCAACGGCCGACTATCTATGCCATGCGGCGCTTCGGCTAGGGCTTCCTTGCGGCCCGGCCCTCGATCTGAGGCGCTCGCTACGGACTCAGAGACTCGTATCCGTGCCAGTAGTAGCCCGTCGAATCGTCGCCGGCAAGAACGACGAGGCCGGTCCGGCTGTTGACGCTTTGCTTCGTCGTCGTGGCATTGTTCATATTTGGGCTGTTGGGATCTTGAATGAACGGCGTCCCGAGCCCGGGTGCGAAGGAGATCGATGCCATCGGCGTCGTCTTCTCATAGATCGTGCCGCCGACGATGGGAGCGGTCGCGAAGACATGGATGACTCCGTGCTCGTCGTCCAGCAGGAGGATCGGGCGCGTATGGTGGTCGCTGACACGCCCGATGACGTAGCTTGCCCAGTCGCCGGTCGCGCCGTCGCGCACCAACAGCA
>WNFU01004306.1_pt1 | contig 31491 bp, 32 predicted proteins | sample 5400121 | NCBI WGS metagenome assembly WNFU01 (sample SAMN13153360, study PRJNA577476) | soil metagenome | isolation source: 100 cm soil or saprolite under grassland replicate 1 | place: USA:California | collected 2016-06-15
TGCAGTACTTGTCCTCCTCGACCATCCGCTGCAGCCCCCGCACCTGCCCCTCGATCCGGCGCAGCCGGGTCAGCACCCTGCCCTTGTCCGCCGCGTACCCCGGCATCCCGACCTCCACGTCCCTCTCCGCTGCTTCCTCACCAGCTACTATACCCCCAGCCGGTATTCCCGGTCCGCCAGGGCGCTGTCCGGGCGCCTTGGAGTTCTGCGCCTGCTGGACCAGCGTCACGATCTGCGCCAGCGCGGTGTCCGCGCCGACCTTGGCGGCCCGTACCCGCAGGGTGCCGTTGCGGTTGCCGGCAGGCTCTCCCCGGTGACCATGGACTCATCGACCTCGGACTCGCCGTCGGCGACCACGCCGTCGACCGGGATCTTCGCGCCGGGCCGCACCAGCAGCAGATCCCCGACCGCCACTTCGGCCGTGGGTACCTCGACCGGCTCGCCGCCGCGCAGCACGACCGCCCGCGGTGGGGCGAGGTCGAGCAGGGTGCGGATCGCGTCGTTGGCGCCGCCCCGGGCGCGCATCTCGAACCAGTGCCCCAACAGCACGAACGCGGCCAGCACGCTCGCGGCCTCGTAGAACACCTCGCCGCCGCCGGTGAGAGTAACCCCGACCGAGTACAGCCAGCCCGCACCGATCACCACCGCGACCAGCACCATCATGTCCAGCGTCCGCGCGCGCAGGGCCCGCCAGGCCCCGGTGAAGGAGATCGCCGAGGAGTACAGCACGACCGGCAGGGACAGCAGCCGCCCGAACGTGTCGTCGCGCAGCCCGAACGGCGCCGCCGCGCGGAAGCCGAACACCTGCCGGCCGATCGGCGACCAGAGCAGGATCGGCACCGACAGCGCCGCCGCGACGGCGAACCGGTTGCGCATGTCCGCGACCATCGCCGCCATCTCATGAGCCGGGCCGTGCGCCTCGTGCCCGGCGTGCGGCGGCGCGGCGGGCGCGATCGGTTCGGCCAGCGGGTCGCACACGTGGTGCGGCACGGACTGGCCCGCGCAGTGGTACCCGCAGTCGCGCACCCAGTCCCGCAGCTCGGCCACCCCGGTCCGGTCCGGGTCGAACCGCACCGTGGCCGTCTGCGCCACCGGGTTGGCCGTCACCGCCAGGGACGCCCGGCCGGCGGCCGAGGACCGACTCGACCACGGCGCGTTCGCTCGCCCAGTGCGGCCCCCGACATCCAGCACGACCGTGGCCGATGCGTCCTGCCGTGGCGAGCGGTCGCCGCTGGATTCAGGCCCGGTCATGTCGTCCTCCCCCGCGCGTCACCATCAGTTGCCCGTACGATATACCCGGCTGGGGTATCCCGGCAGAGTGTCGGGCGCCGATCGATCACCGGTTCGCCTGACGGGGGCCGTGCTTGCCTGGACGGCCATGACGAGGCCAGCCGTCAGGACCTGAGTGCCCGGTTGGTTGCCGCGGGCCGACGCCGCCGGCCGTCGTCGTCAGGTCGGGCCGGTGCTGCGGCGGAACACCAGGGCGGCGAGGGCGGTGAGTCCGGCGATCCAGCCGAGGGCGAGCAGCAGCGGCCCGACCGCGTCGAAGCCGGCGGTCAGCGCCCCGTCGATGAGCATCCGGCCGGCGCCGTAGCCCGGCGTGGCGTGCGCCCAGGCGGCCGGTTGGTCGCGCAGCATCGGGCTCTGGCCGATGCCGACGTCCAGGAACGGGACCAGGAAGGCGACGAACACCCCGGCGACGCGGCCGAAGACCGGGCCGATCAGCACGCCGATCAGGGCGTAGGTCAGCGCGGTGAGCAGGTTCGCCGCCGCGTAGGTGATGGGCTGGTCGGGTTGGAAGACCAGCGCGGTGACCGCGAGGGAGACCGCGGTGGCGAACAGCGCCGCCCCGGCGACCAGACCCAGGCGGACGGTGAGCAGGCGCCCGCGGCGGTAACCGGCCAGCGCCAGCCGGCGGTCCCCGTTCTGGCTGTCCAGGACGGTGAACAGGCCCACCAGCGCGGCCAGGGAGGCGACCGCGATGGGTGCCATCGTGCCGGCGTGGATGTCCATCAAGGACACCGTCCTGGTCAGGGTGCGGCCGCCTTCGACCACCTGCAGCTGGGTGGGTCGGTCGGGGGTGATGGCGTCGGAGAGCAGGATGAACACCGCGGGTACCACGGCGAGCAGGGCCCACAGCACCGGGTTGCGGCGCAGCCCGCGCAGGCCCAGCCGCAGCCCGGCAGCGACCTGGTCGGCCAGCGAGTCGGGCACCGCGGTCCGGCGGCGGTGGCCGGCGCCGATCCGGATCGTGGCGGTCAGCACGGCGAACGCGACCACGAGCGCGGCGCCGGTCCAGCTCAGGGCCCAGCCCAGGTCACCGATCCGGCCGCCGTGCCGGGACGGCAGGTCGACCATGTACAGCGACACGAAGTGGGTCGGCAGACCGCGGGTGGCCACCCGGTCGGGGGAGTCGAGGGTGGGGCCGAAGAACACATCCAGGATCCACACGAACAGGATCAGCACCGTGCCGTTGACCGCGTCCCGCACCCGGGCGCCGACCACGGCGCCGATCGCGAGGTAGATGACGGCGAACATCAGCGTGCCGGCGACAGCGCGGCCGGGCTCGTCGATGCCGGTCCGGGCGGCCAGCGCGAGCAGGGCCGCCGCGGCGGCCAGGACCCCGAGTGCGAGCCCGGTGGCCAGCCGGGCGGTCACCAGCCGGCAGGCCGGCAGCCCGGCCAGCACCAGCCGCCGGTCGGCCTCCCGGGCCGCGGCGACCTGGAAGTACATGCCGACGCCGGCGAGGAACCCGGCCGCCCAGCCGGCGGTGTTGACCTCGACCGCGGGCCCGCCCGGCCCGCCCAGCAGCGTGGCCGCCTCGGCCAGAGAACCGGAGGCCACCACCACGAACGCCACCGGCACCAGGACCAGCAGCAGCAGGTTCACCGGGTTGCGTCGGTAGTCGGCGAAGAACCTGGACACCAGCGGCCATACCGCGGCGCGCGCTCCCGGGGCGGGCGAGGCTCGATTCTCGATGCGGATGGCGTTCATCGGGTCACCACCTTCCCGTCCCGCAGTTCGAGCACCCGGTCGAACCGCTCCAGGTCGGTGACGAAGTGGCTGATGATCAGGACCGATCGGCCGGCGGCACGGCGCTCGGCGACGATCGACCAGAACCGCTGGTAGGTGTCCCAGTCGAACCCGGCGTACGGCTCATCCAGCAGCAGCACCTGCGGATCCGCCAGCAGCGCCAGCCCGAGGTTGAGCTTGGCCAGCGTGCCGCCGGACAGCTGGTCGGCGCGGGTGCCGGAATAGCGCTCGAATCCGAGCATGTCGTACAACCGCGCCCGGGCGGCCCGCTCGACCTGGACCGGCAGCCCGTACGCGCGGCCGAACAGCTCGAAGTGCTCGTCGCAGGTGAGCCGGTCGTACACCAGCGGCTCCTGCGGGCAGTAGCCAAGCTGCCCGACCCGACTCACGCCGCCCGCATCCGGACGCAGGGCGCCGACCAGGATCTTCATCAGGGTGCTCTTGCCCGACCCGTTCTCCCCCACCAGGCCGACCGTCTCCCCCGGCCGCAACGCCAGGTCGGCACCGCGCAGCACCCGCGCCTCCCGGCGGGCCGGCCACACCCCGCGCCGGTAGGACTTCACGATCCCGCTCGCTGCCAGCACCGCGCCCTCGTCGAGCACGGCCAGGCCGGCGTATCCGACTTCTGCGCTCACTGTCCCGGGCATCGCTCCTCCTCACTCGAACGTCCACTCTCGAGTTGATACCCTCCCGGGGTATCGTGCCAGGGAACATCGGCCTGGGTCGTTCGGCCGTTCGTCCCGATTCGGGCGAGCGTCGGGCACGGCACGAGCGACAGGCGGCTCGTGAACGGCGGATGGCACCGGTAGTTGCTCGCCGCCGTGCGGGTGCCGTGTGCGGGCCGGAGCGGCATCAGTGGGCAGGCCGACAGGAGGTGCAGCGCAACGGTCACCGGGCGGTGACCCCCGCGTGACCAGGGCGCTGATGGCGAACGCGGTCAGGCAGGTACTGGGGCCTCGGCGCGGCAGATTCAGACGGCGGTCGGGGCCGGGACTTTGAGACAACCGACTCGGGACCTATGGCCGCCGCGGGGTGAGGGCATCGGCGAGCAGCATGGGACTACGAAGTTCCGCGGAAGGGGGAAACCGTGAAACGCGGCAACCTGCCCGGGTACGCGTTGGCCGCCGCGATCCTCATCGTCGGCCTGGCCATGGCTGGTGTCCCGGTCGGCACGGTAATCTCCTGCTGATCGTGCTCGGCTGCCCACTGATGATGATCTTCATGATGGGCGGCATGCACGGCGGGCAGCACGGCGGCGGCCTGCACAGCGACGACTCGCAGAAGGAGAAGGCCTCATGGCCAAGCTCAGGCTCTTGATCCTCGGCGGTCTGGTGGCCGGCGCGCTGGCGCTGCCGACCGCGGCGTCCGCCGAACCGGCGGGCAGCGGTGCCGGTTTCGGGCAGCACGTGGCCGGCTGTGCGCGGGCGATGGGCGGGTTCGACGGCGAGCACAACCCGGGCATGCACCAGGGGCGGGCCGGCTGGGACGGCATGCCCTGCTGAGCAGGCGCGCCGCGTCGCCGGGGCATGGTCTTTGGTCCCGGCGGCGCGTGATGAACGCCCCTACCGCCAGTCCTGATCGGCCAGCGAAGGTTTCAGAACGCAGCTCCCTCGGGCCCGCCCGAGGCGGATGGAGGCGATCGAGATGATGTACTGGTACGGCGATCACATGACCGGCTGGGGCTACGGCCTGATGGCGGTGACCGGGCTGCTGTTCTGGGCACTGGTCATCACCGGCATCGTCGCCCTGGTCCGCTACCTCGGGCGAACCGATCAGTACCGGCCACGCACCGGCCAACCGACCGCCGAGCAGGTGCTGGCCGAACGGTTCGCCCGCGGTGAGATCGACGAGGAGGAGTACCAGCGCCGGCTGGAGACGCTGCGCGCCGGCCCACGCTCGTCGGTCAACTCCTGACCCGACACCGCAAACGACACCGCACAAAGACGACACCGCACAAACGACACTGCAAACCTTTGGCTTAGGGAGGCCGGCGTGCACGTCCCACGATCGTTAGGCCCCATCGGGCGCACGAGCGGACGCAGTCTCACCGTTGCGCTCCTGCTCATCATCGCCACCGCCGTCGCGCCCCGGCCGGCGTGGGCGCACGGCGAGGGGGACAGCGACAAGGCGCTGGTCCTGGTCCGCCAGGCCATCGCCTACCTGGTGAATACCCCACCCAACATGGACGGCGCCACGGACAAGATCGGCGACGCGGCCGAGGCCGAAGACAAGGCCGGGGTGCAGCTGCCGCTGGTCGAGCAGGCCAAGGACGCCATGGAGGCCGGCGAGATGGGCAGCGTGGACGTGCACAAGGTCCGGGCGCTGCTGGAGCAGTCCATCGGCGCGCACGTGCACACCGGCCCCACCGACCCGGTGGCCATCGGTCAGGTCCCGCCGCCGGTCACCGGCGCCGAGACCGGCACCCTGGCCGCGATCGATCCGATGCCCGGCCGCGGCGGTCTGACCGGCGGCGACTGGGCCCTGCTGGTGATCTCGATGCTGGTCGGACTCGGCGGGCTGGCCCTGTCGATCCTGCTGCGCCCGCACCTTCCTTCGGTCCGACGGGGTGAGACGCGATGAGCCGGACCACCACCGACGTCCCGCCCGGCCCGGCCGCGCCGCAGCGGCGCGGCTGGCCGCAACGGGCGTTACACGCCATCGACGAACGCCTGGGCATCGACGCGATCCGCTACCCGGTGCCTGCGCACGCCAACCGGGTCGCCTACAGCCTGGGCGGGCTGACCGCGTTCGCGCTGGGCATCCTCATCGTCACCGGCGTCATCCTGGCCCAGTTCTACAACCCCGACCCCACCGCGGCCAACGAATCGGTCCGGCACATCGTGCAGGCCGTCTGGGCCGGCCGGTTCATCCGCGGCGTGCACTTCTGGGCGGCCGAGGCCATGTACGTGCTGGCCATCCTGCACCTTCTGCGGATCTACTTCACCGGCGCCTACAAGCGTCCCCGCGAAGCGAACTGGCTGATCGGCGTCGGCATGTTGGCGCTGACCATCGGCGCGATGTTCACCGGCACCGTGCTCAAATGGGACCAGGAAGGGTTCGAGGCGCTCAGCCACAACCTGGAAATCGGCAAACTCCTCGGCGGCCTCGGCTTCTGGTTCAACCCCGACTTCTCCTCCGGGGTGCCGATCCTCATCCGGCTGTACATCGCGCACGTGTCGATCATCCCGATGCTGATCCTCGGCCTGCTCGTCGTGCACGCCCTGCTGGTCAAGCGGCACAAGATCTCCCCGGCCCCGCGCAACCCGGACGCGGCCGGTGAACCGGTCGGCCCGTTCACCCACCACCTGCGCCGCATCGCCACCCTCGGCCTGCTCCTGCTCGGCGCCCTCAGCCTGATCGCCGTGCTCTTCCCACCCGGCATCGGCCCCACCCCGGTGGAAGGCATCGAGGTCACCAAGCCGCCGTGGATGTACTGGTGGATGTTCACCCTGGAGAACTGGATCGGCCTGTCCGGCATCGTGTGGGGCGCCGGCGTGCTGTTCGCCCTGCTGGTCGCCGTGCCGTTCATCGACCGCAACCCCCGCCGGTACTGGCGGCAACGCCCCGTCGCGATGGTCCTCGGCGTCCTCGTCCTGGCCGCCCTGATCGTGTTCAGCATCCTGGAGGGCATCACCACCCCGGTCGAACACCTCGGCGGGATGTGACCACCATGACCCGCGCGCACCGCAGCCTGTGGACCCTCACCGCGATCACCGTGCTCGCCGCCGGACTCACCGCCCAGGCCCTCGCCCAACCGGCCGGCCTGGGCACCCACATCCAGCTCGCCGCCAGCCTGCTCCTGCTCGCGGTCGCCGCAACCCTGCTGGGTCGAGTGCTGCGCTACCTCTCGCGGCCGGCCGCGCCGTCGCCGTCGCGGTCCTCGCCGTCGCAGTCCTCACCGCAGCGCGATACCCGGTGACCAGCATTCCCGCCCTTGGCCAGGCCGTGATCATCGTCGCACGGTCCTGGCCGCCGGGCTCGCGGTGCTGTTCGTGGCCTTCACCTGGGCGGGCCGCCGCTAGCCGCCGCCGACGACCTGGAAGGTGATGGTGTAGCTGAACTCGGCTCCGTCGACCTGCCAGGCGTAGCAGCCCGGAACCCGCAGCCGGGTGTACGACGCCCAGTCCCGCCAGCCGCCACCCGCGGCGGCCGCGGAGCCGACCCGAGGCGGCAGCTGCATCTCCGCCACGGGATCAGGACCGCGTCCGAAGCGGACCGGGTTGGTCCCGTCCACCTGGACACCGCGGATGAGCACCCGCCCGTCATAATCCGGGTCGCCGACCCACAGCACCTTCTGCCCGCCGTACTCCCCGGTGAACTCGGTGCCCTCCGCCGGAAGGATCAGGCTGAATCTCGGTTGAACGACGGCGTAGACCGGACCCGGCCCCAGAGCGGGTCCGAAGGCCGGTGACACCCGGTGCGGGGCGGCCGGGGTGCACTGCCCACCCGTCAGCTGCGGTGGCCGCAGTGGCCGGCGCAGCTGCCCTGGAGCGAGGTAGCCGGTCTCCGGATCAGCGGCATCAGCGGAGGCTCGACGACGGTGGTTGGGGCCGCCGATGGCGGCCCCCACCACCCTTGCCGTGTCAGGTGGTGGTGAGCAACCGGTCGATCAGCGCGACGTCGGCGGTCTGCGCGCTCTCGATCTGCTTCGCCAGTGCGACCGCGTCCGGGTTCCGGCCATTCGTCTGCTCTTCCTGCGCCATCTGGACGGCGCCCTGGTGGTGCTTCTTCATCATCGTGGGAAGGCCCTGTCGAAGGCGGCGCCGGACAGCGTCTCCAGCTTCTTCATGTCGGCCTCGGTCATCCCGCCTGGCACCTCGGCGTGGTCCATGCTGGGCAAGGTGCTGGGCGAGACCTGCTGACCCAGCCGCGCAGCCAGGTGGTCATCTGCCGGATCTCGGGGTCCTGCGCCGCCTCGATGTCGGCGGCCAGCTTCTTCACCTCCGCGGTGCTCGCCCCGCTGGCCGCCAGCTTCGCCCATATCGATGGCCCGCCGGTAATGCGGATCATCATCTGCGCAAACATGACATCGGCCGCGTTGCGCAGGATGGTGGCCGTGGCACCTGCCGAGCTCCGATATTGCGGCGAACCGCGACCGCGCCTGCGGGACGGCACAGCTTCCGCCTCTGCGGCGAGTCGGGCGGTCGTGTGAGGGCTGCGTCGGGTCGGGTCGGCAGTGACCATTCCGGCCTGAATCCCCAGCGATCAGCGTCGCCCGCGGGAGTCGGCAGCCTGGCCCGACCCGCGACGGCGATCCACCCGCTCGGTCGCGGACTCCACCACCGCTCGATGAGGCGCCGCCGTCCTGCCCGCCGACACCCACCCGCCACCGGGCCAAGCCGAGACCGCGCGCCGACCCGCACGCTGCCGTTCACCACCCCTTGAACCCGCACCCTGCCCCCGTCGGCCTCGGACCTGCCTTCCCGCAGGTTCCTGCCGGAACCCACCCGGCACCCCCTCGCGCCGCCGGTCGGGCCGCCGCCCTACCACGGCTCCGACTCGGCTGCGGTACCTGCTCCGAGCGGAGTACGGCCTGGACGACCAGCAGCCCGCCGACATCAAGATCACCGAAGCGGCCGACGCCGTGCGCCGGCTCGTCCGCTCCTGACAGGAGGAGAACACTGCCATGAGCACACGCACCTACACCGTCGAGGGCATGACCTGCGGGCACTGCGCCAACGCCGTCACCGGCGAAGTGACGAAGGTCCCCGGCGTCACCGACGTCCGGATCGACCTCGATGCGAAGACCGTCAGCGTCACCGGCGACCCGATCGACGACGCCGGGTGGTTCCTGGCCGCCCAGCAGGTGCCGTGGCAGGGCCGGATCGACAGCGGCCCGAACTGGTCGAACGCGAAACACCGGTCGCCGAACCGGTGGTGACCTCCTCGATCCGCGCCAGCTTCGCCTCCAGGTCCGGGTCGGTGGACTCCTTCCATGTCCTCGTGCGCTGGAAGGTGATCTCGTGGGCGTGCAGGATCTGCCGCAGCCGCTCCCGCCCGAGGTTCACCCGCCGGTCCGGGACCAGTCTCGGGTCGGCGTGTCCGTACCGGCCGCCCAGGTAGGCGGCCAGCTTGCGCACGCTCCACCGGGTGAACGGCAGCCGCAGGTTCTTCGGGCGGGTGGTGGCCGTCGTGACGATGACAGTGATCTCAGCGTCACTGATCCGGCCGGGACGGCCTCCCGTCCACCGAGGGCCCAACGCGGCCAGCCCCCGTTCGTTGAACGCGTGGATCACATCCCGCACCGTGTCCTCATCCGCGGCCACCAGGCGGGCGATCGCCGGCACCGTCGTCCCGGACGCCGACGCCATGACGATCAACGCCCGCCGGACCCGCACCGAATCGTTGCCCCGCCGCACCAACCGCAACATGTACCGACCCTCAACCTCACCCAGCCGACGGGCCCTGACAGGTTCTGACACCACACACCTCGTCCCACCCCGCAAGATCAAGAGTGGAACGGACCAAGACCCCACATCACGCACCCCGCACGGCGTGTCGCCAACCGGTGAACGTTTCTGGTCACCGCACTAGCAGGGGGGCACCGGAGCTGATCGGGCATCATGGCGGCCGGGGAGGCGCGATGGCCGGGTTCGGGGCGCTGGAACGCATGCTGATGGACGAGCTCTGGGACGCCGGCGAGCCGCTGCTGGTGCGCGAGTTGCGGGAACGGGTGAACGCCCGTGGTGGCCGCCAGCTGGCGTACAACACCGTGCAGACAGTCTTGGACCGCCTGGCTCGTAAGGGAATCGTAGTACGCAGTCGGGAGGGGCGGGCGCACCGCTACGCGCCGGCCCGCAGCCGCGAGGACCACGTCGCCGCGCTCATGCTGGAGGCGCTGAGCGATACCGAGGAGCGCGGTGCGGTGCTCGCCCGCTTCGCGCAACTGGTCGATCCGCGCGACGCGAGGGCGCTGCTGCAGGCGCTGACCGCCCGGTCGCCCCGGCGGGGCCCGCACCGGTGACCGCCCCGGCGGTGCACGCCGGGATCACCCGCGGTCCTCCGCGTGCACGCAATGGTCGGCGCCGGTCGTATGCGCCACGGTGGCCGCGGTCAGCCCGACCGGCGCGAGAATCAGCAGCGTCAGGCCCGCGGCGAGCACCGCCACCGCTGGTGGGGACAGGGTGCGCTGATCCGCGCCGAGCCGCCGAGCACGCTCCGCCGTCGATGCGCCGGCGCTCAGCGCCTCGCCCGGCCACGCGCCAGCGGGGAGCTTCTGCAGCGCCGCCGCCAGTTCGGGCCGGCCGCATCGCAACGCCGCGGCGTCATCCGCGGCCAGTTCGACCAGCCGCGGCAGCTCTGCCGCTGCGGAGCGCAGCAGCGGCACGAACGGCAACGCCCGAGCGCAGGCCGACGCGCTGGTGAGCAGCAGGTGGTGGCGCGACTGCAGGTGCGCCCGCTCGTGCGCGAGCACGGCCTGAAGCTCGCGCTCGGTCAGCGTGCGCAGCGCGCCGCTGGTCACCACGACGGTGTTCGCCGGCAGGCAGTAGGCGGCGGGGACAGGGTGGTCGAGGACGACCGTGCGGTGCGCACCTGGCCGTGCGACGAGGGCCAGCGAGGCCAGATGACGCGCCCGGCGACGAGCGGTCCGGACCACCGCGCTGATTATGCCCGCTAGCACCGGCAACACCGTGCCAGCGACCACGGCCGCGCCGAGAGCCGAGGCGAGCCCCCCGGGGACCGCGGCGCCGAGGTGGTCGCGGACGCCGGTCAGGCAGGTGCCCAGCAGGTGTGCCAACCGGTCGGCGGCCGCCTCCGCGTTGCTGAGCAGCACCAGTCCGGTCAGCGTCGCACTGAGCAGGAACGCTGCGCCGCCGGCGGCCCAGGCAGCGATGCCGAGCGCGGGCGCCCGAGCGGTCCAGGACGTGCGCAGCACCAGGCGGGGTAGCACGGCACCGGTCAACGCGGCGATGCCGACCAGCGCGGCGAGCGCGAGCACGACCACCTCCACGCCGAGTATGCGGGCCAGCGCGGCTCTTGGGTGCCGGGCACCGCCACCGGCGCTCCCGCCCACCCTGTCACGCAGGGTGCACAGGGGTCACCCAATGTCCATCTTCCTACACGGCGTAGGTGACCGTAGCCTGCGGTCCACGTGGGCGGAACACCACCACCGTCCGCGGACGGGACCGCGTCCGCCCGGGATCCGGGCCGGGCCATAGGGAGGCATCGTGGCACTACGTTCCCGCCGCAGTCAGGGCATCGTCGCCCTGGCCGCGGCCGCATCGCTTGCGCTGGCCGGCGCGGCGAACGCCCAGCCCGCCGCCGATGGCGGCAGCACGGCAGCCGACACGGCGCGCGACGCGCACCAGCATGGCACCGCCGAGGGGCATCTGTTCCCGGCCGGTACGAGCGCGAACGTCCAGCTGGTCTCCAGGCTCGGTCTGAAGAACGTGGTGCCGGAGAAGATCGCCGACGTCGGGGTGTGGAACGGTTACGCCTTCCTCGCCGCGTGGGGCGGCACCACCTGCAGCTACAACGGCATCCATGTCGTGGACATCAGGGAGGTCAGTCAGCCCCGCGAGGTGGCCTTCATCCAGGCCAAGGAGGGCAGCGCCCCGGGGGAGGGCGTGCAGGGCCTGCACCTGGACACACCGTCGTTCACCGGCGACGTCCTGGTCACGAACAACGAGAAGTGCAAGGACCAGGCCGGCTTCGGCGGGATGAACATCTACGACATCACCGATCCGGCGCACCCGACCCCGCTCGCCGAGGGCGTCGGCGACGAGACCGTCAGCGGGCAGGGCAAGAAGGCCGCTCACGAGATCCACAGCGTCTTCGCCTGGGACGCCGGGGACAAGGCGTACGCGGTGATCGTGGACAACGAGGAGGAGGCAGATGTCGACATCCTCGACATCACTGACCCGAAGAAGGCGCGGCTGATCGCCGAGTACGACCTCGACCAGACCTTCCCGCAGATCCTGCAGGCGGCGCCCGACAACCTCACCCAGGTGTTCTTCCATGACGTGGTGGTCAAGCAGGTCGGCGGCCGCTTCCACATGCTCGCCTCGTACTGGGACGCCGGGTACGTGGTCCTCGACGTCACCGACCCGCTGCACATCGCCTACGTGGGCGACACGGACTTCACCGACCCGGATCCGCAGCTGCTCGAGGCGGCCGGCCGGTCCGAGCACCCCGAGGGCAACGGGCACGAGGCCGAGTGGACGCTGGACAACCGTTACGTCATCGGCGCCGATGAGGACTTCACTCCGATCCCGGCCGAGGCCAGCACGGACGACGCTCCGGCGGCCGTCCGGCTCTCGCAGGGCAGCGACACCCCGAAGCTGGGGGACGGGCAGACGCTGACCGGCACCGCGGTCTACGCCGGGCGCGCCTGCTCGGGCGACGCCGCCGTGCCGCCCGCGCCGGTCTCACCGGGCAACCAGATCGCCGTCGTCGCCCGCGGGCTGTGCACGTTCACCGAAAAGGTCGCCAACGTGGAGCGGGCCGGCGGCTACGAAGGCGTGGTCATCGTCAACCGGGAGGGCGGCGACGCCTGCGGCCTGTTCGGCATGACCGTGTCCGGGAACACCCCGACCTTCTCGGCCGACCGCCGCACCGGCTTCGGGTTCTTCGACCGGGAGGCCGACTTCGACCAGGCCGCCTGCCTGGCGGGCACCGCCAGCGAGATCCCCGGCGTCGCCCTCGGTCAGACCGGCGACGTCATCACCATCCGCGGCTTCTTCGACGGCTGGGGCTACGTGCACCTGTTCAGGAACGAGGCCGGCAAGATGTCCGAACTGGACACGTGGGCGATCCCGCAGGGCGAAGATCCGGCGTACGCGACCGGCTTCGGCGCCCTGTCGGTGCACGAGGTGGCGACCTCGCAGCGGCGCGCCGACCTGGCGTACTACTCCTACTACTCCGGCGGCTTCCGGGTGACGAAGATCGTCAATGACCGGCTCGTCGAGGTCGGTCACTTCATCGACCAGGGCGGCAACAACTTCTGGGGCGTCCAGGTCTTCCAGCAGGGGGGCCAGGAGTACGTCGCGGCGAGCGACCGCGACCTGGGCCTGTACATCTTCCGCTACACCGGCGCCGAGTAAGCCCGCGGGCAGAGGGGAGCACAGGATGATCCGACGTCGACTTTGGACGCTCGGCGTTGTGGCCGGCCTGGCGCTTGCGTCGGTGACGTCGCCGCCGGCGCACGCGGCCACCACCGACGGCGCGGCATTCAACATGCGGCTGGTCGGCCACAACGAACTCGGTAACCGCGGGTTCAACGCCGACGTCTTCGTGCACCGCGGCTACGCCTACGTCGGCAGCTGGGGCTTCCAGGACTGGTCGGGCGGCGGGGAGAACCGGTTCTGCCCGGACGATGCCCACTCCGGCGTCGAGGTGATCGACGCCCGCACACCAAGCCAGCCGACCGTCGTGGCGAAGCTGCAGAACCCGTCCCGCACCTCCGCCGAGGACGTCATGGTCTTCACCGCCAGGTACGGCCGGCTGGCGGGGCACGACATCGCGGTCTCCGGCATCCAGGCGTGCGGATCTCGCTACGACCTCACCCTGTTCCGCGGCCTGCAGGTGTGGGACGTGACCGACCCCGCGCACCCGGCCGACATCGGCCGGCTGAACACTGGCTGCTGCACCCGGGGCATCCACGAACTGGAGGTACAGCACCGGGCCGACCTGGGCCGCACGTACGTGTACGCGTCGGTGCCGGCCAGCGAGTACCCGGACAGCACCTCGCCCACCGGCCGCCGCGACCAACAGGGCCGCGGCGACTTCCGGCTGATCGACATCACCGACCCGAGCCAGCCGGCGGAGGTGTCCAACTGGGGAGTCGTGCACGACCTCGGCGGCCCCCCAGCCCCCGGATTGGGCTGCGACCCCGACCCGATCTACGGCCACAGCGCCGAGCCCTCCGACGACGGCAAGCTGGCCTTCCTGTCCTACTGGGACAGCGGCTTCATCGCCGTCGACGTGACCGACCCGGCGCACCCGGTGTACCGCGGCCGCACCGTCTACCCGGCCACCGCGGACGGCGACGGGCACTCGGCGAGCTACGACGACACGCGGCACCTGCTGTTCACCGCCGACGAGGACTTCTGCAAGACCTCCGGCAGCGGCACCGAGAAGGGCTACGGCTACCTGCGGGTCTACGACTACACCAACCTTGCCCACCCGGTACAGATCGGCGACTACCGGACGCCGAACTCGCTGGGCACCAACGACCAGGGAGCCGGCGACTATGTCATCCACAACCCGCTGCTGGTCGGCACCGACGTCTACGCCTCCTGGTACAGCGACGGGGTGCGGGTGATCGACACCAGCAACCCGACCGCACCGCGGGAGGTCGCCTACTTCGTCCCACCCAGCGCGAACGACCCGGTCAGCCCCTCCCAGCGCGGCGTCCTGAACAACGCCACCCAGGTCTGGGGCGTCGCCGTGGACGAGGCCACCGGACTGGTCTACCTCAGCGACATGAACTCCGGGCTGTGGATCGTCCAGCGAACCGACCATTAGCACAGTCCACAACAGACACCCGGATCGACTCGGCGGGCGGCGTCGCCGCCCGCCGAGCCGGCTGGCCAAGCACCGCGACGGGCTGGTCTGGGCTGGTCACCTCAGCCGGATGAACGCCGCGAACGGCCGGCCGCGGACGCCGGGCGGGTGACCCGGCGGAACAGCATGGTGACCGCGACGGCCAGCCCGGCCAGCCAGGCCAACCCGATCAGCAGTGGCCGGATCTGGTCGAAGCCGGGGGTCAGCGCGGTGTCGATCAGGACCCGGCTGCCGCCGTAGCCGGGCACGTACGCGGCCCAGGCGGCGGGCTGGTCGCGCAGCATCGGGCTCTGCACCAGGCCGATGTCCAGGAACGGCACCAGGAACGCGACGAAGACCCCGGCCACCCGGCCGAAGACCGGCGCGAGCAGCACCCCGAGCAGCCCGTACGTGGCCGCCAGCAGCGCGTTCGCGGCAACATAGCCGGGCCACTGGCGGGCGTCGAAGACGATGGCGGTCACCGCCAGCGAGACGGCGGTGGCCAGCGCGGCGGCCAGCGCGACGACGGCCAGCCTGGCGGCCAGCAGCACCCCGGGGCGCAGCCCGGCCAGGGCCAGCCGGCGGTCGCCGGTGCGGGTGTCAAGGGCGATGAACAGCCCGCCCAGCGCGGCCAGCGAGGTCACCGCGATGGGCGCCATGGTGCCGGCGTGGATGTCGGCCAGGTTGAACACCTGCACCGACGCCCGGCCGTGCTCGGTCAGCCGCAGCGCGGTGATCCGGTCCGGGGTGGTGGCCTTGGCGAGCAGGATGAACACCGCGGGTACCACGGCCAGCAGCACCCACAGCGCCGGGTTGCGCCGGCCGTCCCGCAGCCCCATCCGCACGCTCGCGCGCAACTGGTCGCCGATCGAGCCGGGCCGCGGCTGCCGGCGCCGATGCCCGACCCTGATCCGGGCGGCCACCACCGTCCAGGCCACCACGACGGCGCCGACCGTCCACACCAGCGCCCAACCGAGGTCGCCGATCCGGCCGCCGTGCCGGGACGGCAGATCGACCATCCATAGCGACACGAAGTGCGTGGGCAGAGCGCGGGTGGCCAGGCTGTCCTGCGGGCCGATGACCGGGCCGAAGAACACGTCCAGGATCCACACGAACAGGATCAACACCATCCCGTTGACCGGATTGCGGACCCATGCCCCGACCACCGCACCCACGGCGAGGTAGATCACCGCGAACATCAGCGTGCCGGCGAGCACCCGGCCGGGAGACTGGATGCCGGTACGGGCGGCCAGCGCGGCCAGCGCGGCGGCGCTGGCCAGCGCCGCGAGCACCAGCCCGGCCGCCAGCCGGGCGGCGACCAGCCGCGCGGTGGAAAGCGCGGCGATCACCAGCCGCCGGTCGGCGTCGCGGGCGGAGGAGGTCTGGAAGTACATCGCGGTGCCGGCCAGGAAAGCGGCCGCCCAGCCAGCGGTCGCGGTCGGCACCTGCTCGCCGCGGGAGGCCCCGCCGAGCAGGTCGGCCGCATCGGACAGCGACCCGGCGGCCACCACCACGAACACCACCGGCACCACGACCAGCAGCAGCAGGTTACTGCAGCCAGCGGGCAACCAACCCCGCAATGGCCTGCCGCGCCGGTCAGGAAGTCCGCGTGCCGAGTCCCTCACCTCGCCCGAGCCTCAAGTCTGTGGTCTTCGGGCGGCCAAGCGTTCGACGATGCCGAGGGCGAACCGCTGCCGCTCCTCGACGTGGAACCCCTCCGTGCGGACGGTGAGCAGCGGCCGCCGACGGTAGTGCTCGCCAGCCAACGGCACGGTGCCGACCTCCAGCAACCGTTGAACGGCCCGTACCGGCCAGGACCCACCCGCGACGTGATCGGCCAGCAGCAGCAGCCCGCCCGGGCGAAGCACCCGCCGCATCTCCGCGACCGCGCGCCGCTCGTCCGGTATCGCGCACAGCGAGAACGTGCACACCACCGTGTCGAAGGACCCGTCCGGAAAATCCAGCCGGTGCGCATCCCCCTCCCGCAGATCGACCTCGCGGCCCAGCTCGGCAGCCCGACGGCGGGCGATCTGCAGCATCGCCGGGCTCAACTCAATCCCGGTCAGCCGCACCTCGGGCAGGTAGTGGGCCAGATTGAGGCCGGTCCCGATGGCAACCTCGAGAACGTCGCCGGTGGCCCGCTGGCAGACCCAGTCCCGGATGTCGGCAAACAACCTCCGGCCGAGGAACCCCATCTGCCGGTCGTAGGACATGGAATGCTTGTCCCAGTACCGACGCCACCGCTCAGTCCTGCCTGTCTGCTCGGGCACAGCTTCACCCACCCTGACCCGCGGCTGGCCACCGGGGTGGCGACCTCGATGTCGGTAGCACTCCACCCTGAGCGCCGCTGCAGGGGTCACCATCCGCACCAGCCGGAACGCCGGCGCTTCCGACCAGCGCGTCACCCGCCGGCTCCCCTCACGGCGGCGATGGTAAAGCCGGACCGTGTAGGAGGCGAGGGGCTGAAGCCGCGGCCAGCCCTTCATGCTGCGATGCAGCGAGGCGCCAGATCACCGGCTCCGCGCCGGCGAAGTCCGGTAATGGGCTTCGCCGTCGGGTACATATCTGTCCCGTCGCGACGGGCGCGTCGTTCTTGCCGCGGCCCGCTACTCCCTGATCAACCGCGGCCTGAGCACCACCGACCACACCCCTCGGACGGACCGCCGCCGCACTCACCGCGCGCGGCCTCCTCGACAGCACCCCGGCCAACCACGGCCAGATCCACGACCTGGCCCCACGGGAACGACCAACGCTGAAGCTCACCGCAGACTCAGCCGGGGATCGGTGGCCATCCGGGCCAGCTCGTTCGGCCCGAAGGCCCAATCGGGCATGATCGCGGTGCCGTCGTCGGAGGTGATGCCGATCTGAACGGTCACCACCTCGCCGTTGGTGCGGAAATGGGTCGCCACGGTGGCGTAGCTCCAGTGCCGGCCGTCCATCCCGGAACGCTCGTAGCTGAGCAGCCGGCTGCCGTCGGGCCGGGTCGTCAACTGGCAGAGGCTAGCCGTGACCGGGCCCTGGGGCCGGGCGCACGGGTTGAGCTCGGCCGGGGTAGGTGGCCGTCCGGGACGGGCCACGGTGAACCCGGGCTCGGCCGGGTGGTCGCCGGCCGGGTAGCGATAGCTGCTGGTCCACCCCGCACGGCCTGTCGGGCCGAGGGAGACCAGGATCAGGTCCTTCCCGTCCGGGGCCGTCCACACCGCGCGGAACGCCCGGTCCAGCCGTCCGGCCACGGCCCGCTGTGCCGGGTCGGGTGGGGCCGGCGCCGGGGACGTGGCTGCCCGGGTCGTCCCGGCGCGCTGTTCCGCGGGGCGGGTGGCGGGCCGCAGCGCCACGGCGAGCACTGCGCCGGCGCCGATGACGGCCACGGTCGCGCCGGCCGCGGACGTCAGGCGGGCGGCGCGGCGGCGGCGCGCCAACCGCCGCGCTCCGGCGGCCAGGCCGGCTGCCCGTTCGATGACCCGCGGATCCTCATGTTCGGTAATGGCCGCCCGGACGACGTTTTCCACTGCTGGTTCTGTCATGGCAGGGTCTCCCGATCCAGTTGCGGTACGACAACGCGTAGCGCGGCCAGTGCGCGGCTGGCGCTGGACCGCACCGTGCTGGCCGCGCAGCCCAGCACACTGGCGATCTGCTCATCGGAGAGGTCCTCGTAGTAGCGCAGGACCAACACCGCCCGCTGCCGGCGCGGCAGCCGAGCCAGCAGCCGCCACGCCGCGTCCCGGCTGGCCTGCCCGACCGCCCTCCGGGTGGGCCATCGCGACCACCACCGACCACCGGCCCAACGCCTTGGCCAGCGCCGACTGCACCAGGTCCTCGGCCCGGTGGAAGTCCCCACACAGGGCATCGGCGAACCGCAGCAACTGCGCACCCCGCGCCGCCACCCACTCCTCGAACGGCACCTCGCCGCTGGCATCCACGTACCTAAGAATGCGACGAGCCACCCCGGATGCTGCCAACGATCAGATCCCGCCACCTCGAGGGGCGGGAGGCGAGGTGCTACGCGCGGCCAGCAACGACGTCGCTGACGTCGATCCGATCATTGGGTGGCCGCTCATCCAGCACCTGGTGACCAGCGTCATGTTGTCCTCGGCGTCGGGCCGGCGTCCGAGCCGGGAACGCAGCCATCCGGTCAGCGGCGCGTCGTGGTTCACCAACGCCCCGGGCCCGGTTGGTTGCGGACCCAGACGGTGACGACGTCCCAGCGGCCCAACCTGTGGCCGGCTCCGGCACCTGCCTGGCGATGAGTCCGTGCAGCAACGGCTCGGGACTCCTACATGCCCCGGAATCCAGGCACCCGGACGAGCCGCGCAGGGACATCGTGCGAACGGGCGACGCGCTTCACCCGCGCAGGTCGTAGTCCACTGCCACGCCCCGCACCGGGTGCGGTTGGTGGCAGACTTCGGCGTCGTGCCGCAGGATCCTGTCGTGCCCTAGGTTGTCGGCAGTTACCTCGAGGCGGTGGATACGCAGGCGGCTGGCCTGGTCGGGGGTCTGTACCTCGTCGGTTCCGCCGCCCTCGGCGACTTCGTCCCCGCGGCAGTGATATCGACTTCGTCGCGGTGACCGCGACCCGGCTGGGGTCCGACCGCCCGTGCGGCGCAGTCCCGGGCGCACGCCCAGGTGCGGCGCCGGTGGCGCCGGCCGTTCCTTGACGGGATCTATGTGACCTGGCGCGACCTGACCCGCGATCCCGCCTCGGCTGGGTCGTGCACACAGCCACGACGACCGGTCCCGGCCGACCAGCGTGGCGGCCCCGATGGCCCGGTGACCTGGCACACCCTGGCCCGCTACGGCCTGGCCTGCCGGGGACCACGGCCGGCCGACCTCGACATCTGGACCGACCCGGCGGCACTGGCCGTGTAGATCCGAGGCAACCTGGACAGCTACTGGCGGTGCTGGCTGACCCGCTGCGCTCGACTCGGCAGCACCCGCGGCCTGTTCGCGCTCACCCCGTACGCCGCTGCCTGGGCGGTCACCGGCGTGAGCCGGATGCACTACACCCTGGCCACCGGCGACATCTGCTCCAAGCAGGTCGCCGCCCGTTACGTCCTAACGGCGTTCCCGCAGCGGTGGCACCGCCTGGCACAGGAGTGCCTGCGCATCCGCGCCGCCGACCTGGCCGGTCCGGCGTCCTGCGCACCGTCGCGGCCGGATGGACCGAGTACCTACCGGGCCGCCGACGTGACCAACGGCCGCTGTACAGCAGCCCGTTCACCCGCCGTCGCGACATGCGCGCCTTCGGCCACATGGTGATCGCCGACGTCGGCCTCCGCTACCGCAACCAGACCAGCTGATATGGCCGCGTCCGGGACGGCCGGTCCGACCGCGAGCGATCGCGCGGCTGCGCTCACCTCAACTTGGTTGTTGCGAGGGTGCGCCGGTGCGAGCGGGTCTCCGTCGCCACAACCAGATACCTACCGCTTGTCCAGTGACGGTCGCGATAACGGTAAGGACACCGAGGAGTGTGAAGGGGCTGCTGCGGCAGTACTTCCCGAAAGGAACCGACCTTTCCGGCTACACCCAGGCCGAACTGACTCCGTTGCGGACAAGCTGAATACTAGACCCCGTGAGACGCTCGGCTGGAGAACACCCGCGGAGAAGCTTGATGAGTTTCTTCTAACAGCAGCCTGACGCACTCACCACTTGAAATCGCCCATTACGCACTCACCACTTGAAATCGCCCATTTGTCTATGCGGAGCAGGCGATCGGGATCAGCACCGATGAGTTCCACCGCGCCAAAGACTCCGGCGTCAACTACCTCAAGAACACCTTCCCCCTCATCGAACTGGGCTGGACCCGCGGCGACTGCCTCGCCTACCTGCGACGCCGAGGCTGGGGCCAGGTCGCCCGCAGTTCGTGTGTCGGGTGCCCGTTCCACGGAAACGGCACGTGGCGGCAGATGCGCGACCAGCGGCCCACCGAATGGGCCGCCGCGGTCGCGTTCGACCACGCCATCCGAAACGGACACCCCGCCGCCACCACGGCAGGGCAGCCCCTGCGCGGGCAGTACTTCCTGCACCATTCCCGGGTCCCCCTCGACCTGGCCGATCTGCGGCCCCGCCGCGGCCACAACGGCGCCGACCCGGACGGATGCTCGCCCTGGGGCTGCCGCAGCGGCCAGCCCATTTCTGGTTCGACCGGAAAGGCAGCGGCATGACCACCACACACCGGCACCCGCACGCACCCCATGCCCGGCGGAGCTGGGCCGGCCTCGATATCCAGACTCACCAACGCCGGACTACCGACAACTACCTCGCCCTGCGCGACCTGGCCCCGGATCTGCCGATCATCCCGGTCATCCAGGGACGGTCGACCTCGGACTACCTCCGGCACGTCGACAGGTACCACCGGCTCGGGGTCAGTCTCGCCCCGCAGCGACTAGTCGGAATCGGCTCGGTGTGCCGCCGGCAGCACACCGCCCAGATCCACACCATCATCGCGACCCTGCACGCCCTCGGGCTGCGACTGCACGGCTTCGGGGTCAAGACCGGCGGCCTGACCCGGTACGGGCCACTGCTGACCTCCGCCGACTCCATGGCCTGGTCCTACGCCGGCCGACACACACCCGGCTGCCGACCAGGCCACCGAAGCGAATCCAACTGCTCCACCTACGCTCTGGCGTACTACCACCGCATCCACAAGACCACCATCGGTGACCGGGCCGCGGCCAGCGGCGAGTTCTTGCGCCCGGCCGGCGTCGACGAGCCATTGCAGGCCGCTCGCAGCACCGTCGCAGGCGGACTGGCTGCCGACGGTAGGTGGGCAGCGTGAGCGTCCCGTTGTACCAGCGACACACCCACCCGCACCTGGACTGGGTACCGGGCGCGCCGGTTGTCGGATCGCTGTGTAGCGGCTACGGCGACCTCGGCCTCGCCGCCACCGTCAGCGGGGTGGAGGTGGCGTGGGTGGCCGACCCCGACCCCGACATCACCCGACTGCTGGCCGCCCGATACCCGGACGTGCCGAACCTCGGCGACATCACCACTCCCGACTGGGCAGGCGTCCCATCGGTGGACGTGATCACCGCCGGGTTCCCCTGCCAGGACATCCTCGCCTGGCCCGCCCGGACCGGAGGCTGCGGTGCCGCCGACGCCGCAGGCCGGCGACGGCGAACGCGGCGGGACCGACCCGGCGAACAGAGCGGTGGCTCGGCATCAGGTGAACCTCACCGACGCCGCCACCCGGCTGACCACCCCGCCCGCGGCCCCGGCGCCGGGGCAGGCCTCGTGGGGGTTGCTGCGGCGTGAACGCCCGGCCAGACAGATCGGGCGCTCAGCCGGCCGAGGGCCACAGCCAGGAGCGGTTTGTTCGGCGGCCGACCGCTTCGCCCGGAGTGGAGCTATCGTCCACCGACCGGCGGGGTGATCCGGCGGCCGAAGGGCACCCTCTGGTGGTGCGGGTGGAACTGGTCACGGTGGACGGTCCGGGCGCAGCGGCCTGGCGGGAACGGCAGGTGGCGGCGATCCGGGCCCTGCTGGACTGGGCCGCCACCAGTCCACCCACACCAGCCGTATCGGCTGATGCTCCGGCGGGGCGGAAAGGACGGCAGCATGACCACCGCGGCGGGGACGGCTGAACTCCCCGATGGACCGGCAACACCATGGCAGCACCCGGCTCTGTCGTCGGCGCCGTGGGCGCCGCCGCAGCCGGCCGCCGCACCGGTCGTGCCGGCGATGGTGCCGGTCGCCTGGGCCGCCCGGGTCTCCGATGAGGAAGCCCAGGACCCCACCCTGTCCCTGCCCCGGCAGCTGGACAGGGCACGGACGGCGCTCCCGCCGGGGTTCGTGATCGTCGCGCACTTCTTCGATGTCGAGTCCGGGCGGATGGAACTGGACCAACGCGGCCAGCATGGCGACTACGCCCGGTTCGACATCAGCATCCCCCGCGACGGCGGGATCAACGACCTGCTCGCCGAGGCCCGCCGCCCGGACCGGCGGTTCGTCGCGGTGGTGTGCGAGTCGATCGACCGGATCTCCCGGATCACCCGCATCGGCACCACCATCGAATGGGAACTGGAGCAAACCGGCGTCGCGCTGCTGGCGGTCGATGAGGGCATCCACCCCGACCTGATCCCCGGGCTGGCCGGCGCCGGCGGCGCGGGGCGGCCGAAGAAGGCCACCCCGGTGCTGACCCGCCGGGTCAAACAGGCCATCTCCGAGTGGTACGTGCTGAACATGCTGGAACTGTCCTGGGAGGGTTTCATCCAGCACACCATCCAGGGCTGGAACATCGGCAAACCCCCCTACGGCTACCTGGCCGAGAAGATCCCCCACCCGGTCCCGGCCCGCCGCGCCGAAGGCCGCACCAAACACCGCCTTGTCCCCGACCCGGCCCGCGGCCCGGTCGTGACCCGCATCTACCACCTGCGGGCCGTGGACCGGCTGTCCTACGACGTCATCGCCGACCGGCTCAACGCCGACCCGGCCGCCAACCCGCCACCCCAGCCAGTCGACCCCACCCGCGCGGTCGGCACCTGGACCGGCTCGGCGGTCCGGGAGATCCTGACCAACCCCAAGTACACCGGGCACATGGTTTGGAACCGGCGCCGCAACCCCGCCGCGGACGCCGCACCGGCAAGGTCAACCCCCCGTCCGCGTGGACCTGGTCACCGATACCCACCCACGAACCACTCATCACCCGGCAACTGTTCGACGCCGCCGCCCCGGTCGCCCGCACCCGCCAGGGCTCCCGTACCGGCGCCGACCCGAACAGCCACCCGCAGACCACACGCACCTACCTGCTGCGCTCCTACATCATCCACGACACCTGCGGCCGGCGGATGCACGGCAAGACCCGGCGCCGCGGCGGCACCTACTACGCCTGCCAACCCGACGCCCGGCACCACGCCGACAAACCCTGGTACCCCCAGCACCCCAAGACCGTGTGGGTCCGCGAAGACGCACTCACAGCCGCCGTGCACGACTTCTTCGCCACCCGCATCCTCGGCCCCGACCGCCACCACCACCTGGCCACCCAACTCGGCGACCAACACCACACCGCCACTGACGACCGCGCCCGCCGCGCCGCCGCGCTCACCAAACACATCGACGACCGGCGCCGCCGCCAGGCCAAGCTCCTCGAGCAACTCGAAAGCGACGAGGACGACGGCCTCGACCCCCAGACCCGACGCGAGTTCCGGAAAACCATCCGGGACCGGTTCGCCGACCTCGCCAACCAGATCCGGCACACCGAAACCGAACGCGACACCCTCCAGGCCGCCACCGCCCACCAACCAGCCACCGACCCGGACCTGCTCAACCGGCTACCCCAACTCCGGCTCCACCTGCCCCACGCGCCCGAACACCTGCAACGCGCCCTCTACGACACCTTCGACCTGAAGATCATCTACAACCGGGAACGGCACCAGGCCACCCTCAAGATCACCATCACTGACGACACACTCGACAGCCTCACCCACACCATCAACGCCGTCGCCGACCGCCGAACCAACACCCCAACTGGCACGTCACGCGCCGCAACAACCACCGACGAACCGCGCCCAGACGTTTCCCATGTTCTGCGTGCACTGGACTGCACGGTACTCAAACCACAACCACGCAGGTGAGCGGCTTGAACGGCTGCATCGCGCGGTGTTCGAGTTACGCACCGCACCGGCGACCACGCACGCAGTGCCGATACCGCCCGCGGCGGAGTGTGGGCCAGCTCCCGAGCCGCTGGGCGATGTCGGGCAGCTGCGGGTCGCGCTGGGGGAGTGCGGCTCGGTGGCCGAGCTGTCCCGGCGCAGCGGGCACCCGGTCGAGTACGTTCGGGCGCTGCTTGAAGCGGAAGGGCTGATCGGACCGAAGCTGCGGCGCGGATCGCTGACCGAGGAGGAGCTGCGGCGTGCCGGCCGGGACTACGAGGCGGGCGCCACGCTGCGTCAGCTGGCGAAGATCTACGGGGTCGGCACGACGTACTTGCGTCTGCACCTGGCCCGAGCGGGTGTGCAGATGCGCACACCTTCAGGCGGGTGGCGACGCGGAGGGCGGGGTCAACCGGCGGCACCACAAACCGCCCAGTGATCCCAGACCTACGAGTCTCGCCATCTTCGCCAAAGGACTCAACGATCATGACTGCTCTGTACAACGGTGACGGGCCGAGCCGGCTCCATCCGCCCACGATCCAGGAGGCCGCGGCCGCAACCGAGGTCGAGCGGCTGGCGGCCTTGGAGCGGCGGCTCCTGCGCGTCATCCCCTGGATGGTGTTCGGCGGCGTCATCCTGCTGACGCTCGGCGCCGGGACGTTGTCCTGGTCCCACCTGACCCACATCGCCGCAACAAACGGGCACATCGCCCCGCGCTGGCTGCTGTTCGTCTTCCCGTCGATCGTTGACGGCTTCATGATCCTGGGGGTCTGGGGTCGTGGTCTGGCACGCCATCACGGACGAGATTACCTGGCGCACCTGGTACGCAGGCGGTCTGGTCGCTGGGACGGCGACACTGACGATCTGCCTCAACATCCAGGACGCCGTCGGCCGCACCGTCGTGCCGGGCTGGCTGCTGCCGGGCATCGCTCCAACGCTGTACCTGCTCGGCACCGAGCTGGGCTTGAACGAGCTGCGTCTACTCATGCGCCGGCTCCGTGCCCGCATCCAGGCCGTGTCCGCCAGCGTCCCACCGCTTCCGGCTCCTTCGCCCATGAAGCGTGATGTCGTGCTGGCCGTGCTGCGCGAGACGAGGTGGCACGTGCCCAGCGCGTTGCGCCTGCTCAAGGAGGGGGGATAGAGGTGGACCGGTCGTACGTCTACGAGATCAAGCGAGGGGAGATAGCCGAGGCCAGCGGGATCTAACCAGATATCTCTGCCTGATACCCGTCACCGAAAGTCGAACCACTGAGGGCCGCACGGCGGCCCGTAAGTACGATGACCGGCGACAGCAGCCTGTGTCGGGTCGAGCTGCTGCTTCTTGCCGCTCAGGTCATCGTGCAACGGACTAAACAGCGGGGAACAGTAATGGAAGCCGTAGGCAGCTGTCCGACCGCGCAGCGATGCTACTAGATCGCGCTGCTTCTCTATTAACGGATGGGCCACTATCAGATCGTCCGCATCAAGCGCCCGGACCACTTCATCGGTTTCGCTGATGGCGTGCTCCAGGGGTAACTGGTCAGGTGGGCGGTGGGTGATTCGTCCAAGATCGTGTGGACACGCCGTGTTTTTGATCTTTGGTGCTGGGCCGGTCGTAGTGTCGGTGTGTGTCCGCCGGTCAGCCTGCTGTCTCCTATGAGGTGCTGCCGCGTTGGTGGTGAGCCTTCGGGGAGAGTTGGTGGCCGCGCAGGCCGGGTCGGAGCGGAGGGGCAGGGGATCGGAACCGGTTCGCTCGCGACTCAGCGTTGCTGACGTGCACGAGATCGTTGATCGCTTCCGAGCTGGCACGCCCAAGCATCGGCTGGCTGGGGAGTATGGGGATGAGCCTGAGCACGATGAAGCGGTTGCTCAAGGGGTATCGGAGTTGACCTTGAAGCGCGGTAGGCAGCATCGACTCCAGCATAACCATCAATCGCGCTCAGCTTCTCGTTGCAATGCTTGGCTACGTCTGATCTCTAGGCTGCGGATCATACGCCTAGCCCAGGCGCGCACACCTTGCGGTTCGGACGCCCGTGAGACCCAGCCCCTGAGTTGGTCGATCTGGGCCGCGATCCGATCAGACTCGTTGCCAAGCCACGAGCCACTAATAAACGCGCCTGCGAGACTGGACGTGATCTCGTCATCCGTACCAAAACGAGCCAATAAGGTACGTGCCAGCTGGGTAGGCTCGTCTCCACCCACAGACGTAACTGAAGCAGCTATACGAGCACGGCCAACGTCGGAACCTATCCAAGAATCGATGACCTCGGCCGGAATCGAGCCGATGAGCCACCATCGAAGGCTTAGTTCAACTCGCCAGGAGCCGGCCTCAAGCCTTCTTGAAACCTCTCCCCAAACCTCGATTGGTTCAGCCGCGGCACAACGCAGCAACAGGGCTGAGTCCTCAGAGCCCTCATGCATTGTGAAATCGCCAGCCTCAATAGAGTCGAGGTATAGCTTACAGATCTCGACGGCATGACCTGGAAGGAATCGCTCTGCAAGGCGCGCCCAGGCCCGCTCTTCTCGACCAACACCTGGGAACCGTTGCCGCATCATTACAAGGCGGTACACCGTATCCCTTAGCAAGTCCCATGTCTCATCTGCATTGTGTAGTACCATACCAGCGAAGCCTACGACCGCATTGTAGTCACCCTGAGATTCGATCCGATCTGTCCAGTCGCCAAAAAGACGGAGAGCCTGTTGACCTGAGAGGCTACGATGCCAGCCAAACAAGGCTGCCGCTCCCTCGGCGGGCGTAAGCTCACTGAGCTCAGACAGGACACGCTCGATTCCGCGGCCCATAGCCGGCCCTCGAACTGCGATCGCTACCCGTAACTCAGGAGGAAGCGTGGCTCCGATCGGGCCCTCCAGGAAGTCGTCGAAGGCTTCCGGACTACCCTGTTCGTGGACCCCCCAGAGGTAACCAACGAGGGCAGGCAGACTCGCTGATGCATTATCGGCTAATGCCTGCATGCGTTCGTCAGATCGTCCCCAAGCGACAGCAACTGCCCTGCCGAGTTCCCAGGATGCCGGAACATTGCTTCTAAGTAGCTCAAGTGCACGTTCTTGCCCGGCTTCCGGCAACGCTTGCACGGCCGCTTGGATTCTCGCCTGCAACTCACCTTCGGAGAAGTCCCAGCGGTTTAGCTGTACCAACACATCAAGTTCTTCAGCAGACCATCGATCAATGGTTCCAGTACAGCTGGTATTTCAAGCGACGGGTGGATTGCTCCGATAAGTGTCGATTCAGCGTCCTCGACCACTTCTGCATCAGCATCGCGCAGCAAAGACGCCAACAGTGAGATAATCGCCGACTGGTACTCGAAGGCTTCTGCATAAGTAGCGGGAGTGCCACGAGGTTCCACGAGAACACCGGCTTGAAGTTCGCCGGATACCTGAATGAACTCATGCTGCGATAGGGCACGCGCGGCAGCCTCGACCAAGAGTCTCTTTGTCCTCACGTCGGTGTTAGCTGCGACTCGTTGGAGATAATCAAGCCGCTGCCTCGGCTTGGCGGCAGTACCTGGCAGCATTGTACCAAACAGGTTCACCCATGTGCCGGTCGCGTTGTTTGACCATGTTTCGTTTTCAGCAAGGGCTAATTTTAGCAAGTTGTCGGCGGCCTCATCAAAGGTGCGCGAGTGCCAGGCGAGCTTTTCTAGAGTCCAGACCAAGTCTCTGCGCGACTGACGGAGACCCTCAAGATGGTCGGTTGTGCTGTCTTGTATCAGTTGAGTAAGATGCAATGATGTTTCATCCGGAGCCACGATGGCGATCTGCGTCAGAACTCGGCCGGTACCCCGGCTTTCGATAGTGTCGAGTGAACTGAATGGGCCGTCCGACTCAAGGAGTCGCGCGATTGCCGTGTGGGTTGGTTCGAATTCACCCAAGTCGGCAGCCCTCGAGAAGAAGCTGTATGCGAATTCGCCGTCCAGGTGTGGGACTAGATCTCGAACCAACCGATCGCTCAATTCTCTCCATGCACGAGTGGCGAGGAATATCGCGACGGGATGTGGTGAAACTGCGCGGTATCGGCCCTGACGAACAAGAAGCCCTTGTTGTTCAAGGACGAAACCGACGTTCCTCAGTTGCTCCAGTGATACGCCTGTGCTATCAGCCAGACGCTCAACCTGATAACCGAGGTCGCCGTCCCAGCCAACACGTCTACACAGCGCCAGGATCGATGCGGCTAAAAAATCACCGCCTCCCGAGAGGAAATTTGTGAGCAGACCCGAAATATCGGAGCCCTGTATAAGCTCATTAGCGCTAGCCAGAGGCGCGCGTAGAATGTTTTCACCTAGAAGAAGGGCCAATCTGACGTTGCCATCCGACTGTGTTGTAATGAATCGTCGCGCCTCGGACCAGAGTTCGGGCCAGTTCTCCTTTAGTATGGAGTCGAGCGCATCCTCAGAGAGGCCGTCTAATCGGAGCAGCGGTGCTCGAATGTGATAGGAGTCAGGCTCACCGATGGTGAGAAGCTTAACTCTGCTGTCGATTGGTATTGCTTCGGCTACCTTCTCGTGTCTTCTTGCCGTGCACTCGTCAACTACCACAACCGCGGATCGCCGGTGCGCAAGGAGATGGTTCACAAGCTCCGGACCTAGCTTTTCTGCGTCGCCGATGTATGCGACCAAGCACTCGAGAGGTGTGCCGCGTAGCGCTTCCATGACGAAGCGAGGCCAACATGTTGGCATCGAGCACCTCGTACGTGCCTTCAGCGGTCGAGAGGCCAAGGGCTTGGGCTTCGGCATAGAGTGCTTTCGTTCGGTTCGCGATCTTCTGGGGAGTAAGTGCGACGCCTAGGACAAGCCGATACTTCGCGCCCCCGGCGATGAGATCGCGGGCCCACGTGGAGGCCGGTTGCTCACTCCGATGACGTCTGCCTGATAACTCATTTCTGCATTCCTGAGGTGCAAGGTCACCTCGCTTGAACTGCCATGCTGAGTCGCCGTCTGGAAGCCAACGACTTCCGCTGGCGCCGCGAATGTATGCATCTACGCCTCCGTCGCCAACATTCTCCCAGTAATTCGTTCTGAGCTGGATTCCGGCTTGCCCTGCGGCCGCGTGTTCGGTATCAAGAAGACGATTGATGAACACAGTAAACGATGAGCCGAGCCGGACGATCTGATCCGGTTCGACAGCGAACGGGCCAAGGGATGTACTCATGTCGAGGCCCGAGCCTTGTTCTGTGTGTCCATCTTTCTCCCCCATCTGAATACTGTAGCTCAGGTGCAGATACTAGGTCCAGGATGATGGAGTCTACCGGCAGACGCCCCAGGACGGGTAGTCCTCTATGCGAGACTTGCGACAACGGAGCTCGATACTGTCGACTTGGTGGCGAGCACGCGCGGCCGCACCTGCCGACCGTCCTCCAGGAAGAGTGCTCGGTCATCACGAAAATCAAAGGTCGCAGGCTGCATCTATGGCTCTGGAGTGGCCGAGCGAAGTCGAATCGAAAGGTTATCTCATTGGCAAGCACCCGTCTCGCCGGCGGGGTTATTCGGCAGCGCTCGCCATCGGTTGGGACGCGTTCAAGAAGCGCAATGTCCCGAATGAGCGGAACGGTTGGCTGCCTGGCCAAGGTTCGTCCTCGTCTCGGCAACCATCGTTCGCCAGCGGAGGGACTGCGTACCTCAGCCCACACCACCTTTCCATTCCCAGACCGGAAGTAGTCCCACACCTCGGCCAGCATCGGCACGTAGTACAGCGCCCTGCCGTCTGCCGCAGGGCCGGTGCCCGGCTGCTTGAACCGCGGCGACCGCGGATCCTCATCCCACGTCGCGATCACCAGCCCCCATGCTTCGAGCTGGAAGCGCAGTCCCAACGACCACACCCGGAGCAGTTCCCGGTATCCCGGTGACTCCACCACGTGCGGTCCACTTCCACCCATTGCCACACTCACCAGCTCCAGCGCTAGCAACTCGACCACGTCCGCCACCTGGCCCAGGCCCCAGCCGTCCACGACTCGCCAAACCTCCCGCCGTGCACACCCCAGCGCGCTATCGATGTCCGCCAACTGCACCGACCACTGCGGAGCGCCAGGGTAGGTATTCACCTCACTGCGCCCGCGCCGTCGTGCTGTGATGGTGCCATCCGATCGCCAATGCCTTGGCTGCATTGCGGGCCCATCCCTTAACCCACCGTTACGGGGAGACTGTTCCTTCCAAGCTGCGCACCGCTCCTCCTATTTTGACAAGCAGGCCGCCCGCTCTCATCTCTGCTGAGGTCCCATAGACGCCGGCCCGCCTATCCCGTGGCGGCTGTTGACCTTGGGCCGCGTTATCAGATCCCACCCGCAACTACGGGACCTCTTCTAAACGGAGGGGATGTTCCACCCTCGTTCTCCCACGCCTTCCCCCTAACGTGAGCCACGCGGATGGAACACCCCGGCTTGGAAGACAGAACCGGGAACGGGCATATGGCGGAGGACTTACCGCGGAGCGAGCGTGAGCAGCCCCCGCAGCGCTCACCGTTCCCGGTTCTGCCGCTCGTGGACTACAGCAAGGCCGCGTTGTGCTCGGCCAGGACGGCGGAGTCGCAGGGGAACGCCGCGCCCTCGCACACTGCACACCAGACCCGCTCATTGACATGCTCGTTCAGGGCCACCGTGGCGGGCTGAGCCAACCGCGCCGGCTCGGCGTCCAGGCCCGCGACCGGACGCAGTCGGGCCTCAGCCACCACGGTGCTCACCGCCCGTCCTTCCCGCTCACCAACTCCAGAATCTGCCCCATGCTGAGCTGCACCCCATGCCTGAGCCGCAGGTCGAACAGCACGTCAGCCACTGGTCGCAGCGTGGTGTCGCGCCGCACCCGGTAGCGCAGGGCCAGCAGGCGCAGACGCTTGCGCTCGCGAGGAGACAGCGCTTCGAAGGAGACAGGCGGATCGTTGCCGGTAGGTGCGGCTGGACTGGTGGTCATCGCTGGTTGACTCCACAGGGGGTAGGCGGAGCGGAGCTCGTGTCGGGCGCTTCCTCGCGTCGGGGGCTTCCAGGGAGCTAACTTCTGGCTTGCCAGCGAACGTAGGCCGGGCGGGAGCGCCGCCCAAGCACTTTGCTCCAGTTTGCTCAGACTCGTAGCCTTGACGGTACAGGCTTAGAGCCTTGAGGATCGGGCTGAGTCGGAGCAAACCGACGCAACCGCCACCACCGGAGGCTGATCATGCAGTTAATGTTTCTCGGCAAGGAGACCCAGGGCGGGGGGTCGCCCACCCTGTTCGCGACCGATCGGGGCACCTATGTCGTCCAAGGCTGGAAGGTCCCTGGCCAGCCGACCAGCGTGGAGATCCCCGCGGGGCTGCTGCGGCACCTGGCGGGCCTCCCCGGCCTGGACGCCACCCTCCAGGACACTGGCCATGGCAGCTACATCCTGGCCGGCGAGCCCGTCACCGACGCGGCCGCCCTCGCCCAGAT
>WNFU01009306.1_pt1 | contig 31452 bp, 30 predicted proteins | sample 5400121 | NCBI WGS metagenome assembly WNFU01 (sample SAMN13153360, study PRJNA577476) | soil metagenome | isolation source: 100 cm soil or saprolite under grassland replicate 1 | place: USA:California | collected 2016-06-15
TGCCGTAGCGCGCGTACATGTAGTGATCGCTGCGGCAGTAGTACTGCTCCGGATGCCCGGTCGCGTCGAACTGATAGTCGAACGTGAACGGCTGCTTCCGGGCCTTGTTCACGGTCTCGATCAGATCGCCGAGCTCGGTCGAGAGGCGGCGCGTGCCGATGAGCTGCAGGTATCCCGGCCCGCCGCCATTCTCGTCGTCGGCGCGGCCGCGGCCCACCATGTCCATGTTGAGCTGCGCCACGATCGAGTCGCGCGTGACCGTCGGATGATCAGTGAAATACTGCGATCCGAACAGCCCCAGCTCCTCACCGGTATGCCAGACGAAAATGATCGAGCGTTTCGGCTTTACGCGCGCGCCGGCGAACGCTTCGGCGATCTCCAGTACCGCGGTCGTCCCCGAGCCGTCGTCATCGGCGCCGTTGTAGATCGAATCGCGGCGCGCGGCGTGGGCGCGGTGCAGGCTGTCGACGTTCACATGGATCTGCTGCACCTGATCGGGCGTGACGCGATGATTGGGTGCAGCAAGCTCGAGCCGGCGCACGGCGTCATTGAACACGCGCAGCGAATCGTGGTCGGCCGGAGTCTGGTCGAAGCCGATGTGATCGTTATGCGCGCCGATCGCGACGTACTCCCCCTTCGACTTCGGATCGCTGCCCGGCAGAATGGCGACGACGTTGCGCGCCGGGGCGGGCGTCTCGACGAAGGCAACAGACCCGTGCACCGTCTTTCCCGCCGCGCCCGCGCGCACGCTGTCGAGCGGAGCACCGAGCAGCAGCCGGGCACCCGCGGCATTCACGTACACGTAGACGGGGAGGCTGGTCGTATCGCCGGTCGGCGTGCCATCGCGCAGGATGGTCTGAGGTTGACGGAAAAAGTTGATCGCCTGCGGCGGGAATGTTTCGAGTGCCACCACCGCGATGCCCGCTGCCGTCCGATACCGCGCGAGCAGCGCGCCGCGATTCACCTGCGCCGCGGGAGGCAGATTCGGGCCGGTCCGCACGGCGATCACGATGAATTTTCCGGCCGCCTGATCCGGCGTCAGCATCGTGCTATCACCGAGCACGCCGGCGTAGGCCGCTGGCGCGCCGTCGAAGGCCCTGGTCGCCCGGCCCGGATCGCGCGGCACGAAATCATCCCACGGTCGCATGGCCGCGCCGTCGACCGAGAGTCCCGCACTCGCCTCGAGCTGGCGTTTGACGAGCGGCACGTTCTGGAAGTAACCGCCGGAGTCACCCGCGGGCCTCAACCCAAAGCGCTTGACCTCCGCGGCGATATACGCGGTGGCTTTCAGATTGTATTCGCTGCCGGCCATCCGGCCCATCATCGAATCGTCCGAGTAGAGGTACAGACGAGTCATGAGGTCCGCCGGCGTGATCGCGGCTCGCGTGCGCGCCGGAGCGTGCTTCAGCGGCAGCGCCCCCGACTGCGCCCGCGCTTGCGCCGTAAGCGCGACGAATGCGCCGAGTACTACGAACCGACCTGCTGCCTGCATGGGACGGTCTCCAAAAGAAAGCAAGAAGGAAGGGAAGGATCACCCGCGATTAAGACGTCCAACTTCGCCGATTGGTTGCGCGCTGTCATGTCGGGGTCTCGTTAGGAACGGCCGCCGTGCGGCGACGCCCCAGCGATCGTGCCAGGATCCCGAGGCCCGCCGCCTGACCTTTGCGGCGGGGCATCGCGCGATACAGCAGGATGATAACGACCCACGTGAGCCAGCTTGCCCGCTCGCTCCAGCTCAACGACCGCAGCATGAACCACGGTTGCGTCACTGCCGCGGTCCAGGACCACCGGTTGCCCTGCACCAGCGCGAGCGGCCGCGCAAAGACGCGGTTGGTATGGAAGCCCTGTGCGCCCGGCCGGGAGACGTTCCAGACGCACGTGACCCGTCCCCAGCCATGATTGTCGCTCGCCCCGACGACGACCAAATCGTGGCTGCCGGCGAGCGCGAGCACCTGACGGCGCCGGTCCGGCGGGAAACCCAGTGCCTTCGGCGCGCAGTTGACGATTTCGAATCCGTCCACCCCGGCCACCACGAACGGGCCCAGATCGTCCCAATGATTGCGCCAGTACTCGGGGAGCGAGGCGATGCTGAGTGCCCCTTGGCGCTCGATCGCCGCGAAGATCCGTACCATCCGCGCCGTGCTCTCTCCGAAGCTGTCGCGCGACAGAGCCTCGACCGGGCCGATTGCCACCACATGTTGGCGATAGACGCTCCATTCGACGCCGGGCAACAAACTGATGGAGATGTCCGGCGGGACGGGAAGCGAGCCGTCGTACACGACGTTGTGGTCCGTCACGTACGTCGCTTCGAACCCCTGCCGCTCATGCCACTCGGCCAGCTTCGCGAGCGTCCATCCCGGCCGCCCATCGTGTGAGGCATTGGTGTGCGCGTGATAGTCGATAACCGTCCCAACGCCGTCGGTCGTGAGGCGCGGTACGGGGCGGGGCATAAGCACCGCGGCGATGGCGAGTAGAATCAGCACCCCCGGGCCGATCAGCGCGCGCACGACGCGGCGCCGCCACGTGAGCGGCGTCTCCGAGCGACGCAGCGCGCCCCACGCGGCGAGCGCCAGAATCCAGACGGCAACTGCCCACTCCGCACGCGCCAGGCTGAAGAATGTGAGTGCGTCGAGTGTGTTGGAGAGCGGCGCAAACATGACGTACAGGATCGGACGATCGAGATCCGCGTCGCCCGGCGCGGATCCGGTGACGGCGTCGACGAGGGGGGACAGCGGGTGAATCGCGGTCGCGAGAAGCAGGACCACCAGCGCGATCGCAACCGGGTGGCGGCGCAGCAGGTTCACTCGCAAATTTCCCCGCATGTCGGGTCGGATGGAAACTAGTGGTCAGCGGCCCCGCACGCGATGATGATCGATCCGTGGTACATCCTGCTGGGTGCCATAATTGTCTTTTCGACTACGACATTGCTGCGCTTGCGTTCGCGCGAACGCCAGCGACGGGAAGCCTACGCGGAGTACTGCCTCATCCGTGGTTTCAGATACGAACCTCAGCAGGCTGAAGGCGAACTCCGATTCCGCGACGTCTTCGAGGAGTTCCGCCGGGGCGATGAGGACTCGTGGCGCCATTCGATCACGGGGACCAGGAACGGCGCGATATTCACGGCGTTCGAGTACGTATGGAAGACCGGCGGGGGCAAGGCGGTACATTTCCGCTCTGGCGTCATCTGGGAGTCGGATGCCGTCTCGTTTCCCCGGTTCGAACTGACTCCGGAAGGGTGGCTCACGCGACTGGGCGAAGTGTTCGGCATGCAGGACATCGATTTCACTGACTCCGCCGAGTTCTCCAAGGCGTACCGGCTCGAGGGCCCCGATGAAGCATCGGTCAGGAGCCTGTTCATCCCACAGATCCGTCAATTCTTCGCCGCCACGCCGGGTCAGCATGTCACCGGTGGCGGACGATTCCTGATCTGGTGGTTTGCTTCCTTGCTTCCGTCCGCCCAGTCGCTGGATGAATGGCTCGAGCAGGGCGACCACGTGCGCCGCCGGTTCTTCAAGCAATGACCCCGATCGGTGAGCTGCGGGACCTCGTGCTCGGTCCCCTCCGGGGGCGTGCGGACAGCGAGTGGGAGCATGGGCCCGCCGGGAAGTGGACCCCTGCGCAGATCGTCGAGCATCTCGCACTCGGCCTCAACCTGAGCGCCGCGACGTTTCTGGCGCGCCGCAACCATGCGCCGATGTCTCGCCGCCGCCGCACGCCCGCCGAACAGGTGGCCCGGATGTTCATGTTTGCACTGCGCTGGTTTCCTCCGCGACGGAAGGCGCCGGAACGCACTACGCCTGCATCGCAGATTGACCGCGCGAGCGCGGAGGCGCATTTCCTGGCCGGCGTCGAGGCGTGGGATCAAGTTGACCGCGCGCTGTTGCCCGAGCGACGTGCTGACCTGTTCGTGAAGCACCCGCGCATGGGGGACCTGACCGTCGACGAATGGATGCGATTCCATGTGATTCACGCGCGCCACCACGCCCGGCAGATCAGGCAGCGCCTCGGCACGTGAGCCGGAAGCGCGAGAAGGAGAAGGTTGTGATACGCGTGCCAAACCCGAATGCGCCGGTGAAAGAGCGGTTGAAGACCCCCTCGCACAAAGTCCACCGTTCCAAAAAGGCGTATCGCAGGCGCGCCAAGCATCCGCGCCGCGGCGACCAAGACTAGGGAATTACCTTCATGATCTTCATGATTCTCGTTTGACAGCTCGCGCGCAGCACTGTAGATGTCTCGTGAGTCTGTCACCTACCATTACCGAGCAGGGTCTCTCCTACCGAGGGGAGGTCACATGGTCAAGCGGTTTCTGAGGGCCGCCGCACCCCTGACGATGCTGGTCTGTGCAGCGATGACACCCAACCGCGGCAGCATCGCTGCAACATCCTACAAAGCGGCCTACGCCGCCCTCGCCACCCGAATCCCCGCCTTTGCGCGGAAGTACGGACTGCGGTGCTCCGCCTGCCACACCGCGTGGCCCGAGCTGAACGCTTTCGGCCAACGATTCAAAGACAACGGGTACCAGCTCCTCAACGACCGCGACTCGCCAATCTGGCAGAGTAACAGCTACTGGCCTATTGCCATGCGCACCACGCCGCAGGTGCACTTGGAGAACACGACGCACCAGCCCATCGACCCGGCCCCGAGCGAGAGGACGATTACCCAGACCGGGTTCGATCTCTCCGGCGTCGACTTCCTGATGCTGGGGACCTTGTACAAGGACATCACCTTCGGTCTCGTGCCAACGCTGGACGCCGACGGCACGACGGGGCTCGAGGCGGCGTTCGTCCGGTTCGACAATCTGGGGAACTCGCCCTGGGCCAACTTGAAGGTTGGCAAGTTCGAGCTGGACAACTTGCTCTCGGAGAAACGGTTCACCTGGCTGTCCAACAACGGCGGATTCCTCTACTCCTACCACTACCAGCCGGTCGGCAGTGTCGATAACTACGCCTTCGGCCTGGGGGACAACCAGATCGGTGCCGAGTTCTCGGGCCACTCGATCAACAGCTACACACGCTACAGCGTGTCGCTGTTGACCACCGACGACGGTGAGCCCGGGTTACCGCGCGGCAATAGCATGGACGCCATGGTCACGCTGACTCAGGCCTTTCCGATGGGCGGAGCGTTGGGACCGCAGCGGATCGGCGTGTTCGGCTACCTCGGGCACCGTCCGACCGCGTTCGACAGTATCGGCGGCGAGCCAATTCCCGGCACCGGCTCGGCCAACAAATCTTTCGTCCGGATCGGGGCCACGGCGCAGGTCTGGCTGGGGAACTTGGAGCTCTTGCCCATGATCTCGCATGCGTCGGACGATGCTGTACTCGGCGGAAGTACCCAGAAACCCGCCTGGAACACGGCGTTGCTCGAAGCCCATTACATCGCGACACCCCGGCTCCTGGTGCAGGGCCGCTACGAGCTCCTGCGCATGGCCAAGCAGGCCGATCCTGCGACCCCGAAGACGTTCGGCAACGCCGACGCGTTCGCGGTTGGCGTCCGCGCTTATCCCTTCATGTTCAGTCGTGACGGGATGGCGCTCCACTGCGAATTCGCCATGACGAGGACGGTCGGAATGGCCCCCTTGAGTGGGGACGGTTCCGGCGTCGATGCCTATGACCCTGCGACGAAGGTGTGGAGCCGCAGCGTACTGCTCGCGTTCGACTTCGCCTTCTGAGAGGAGGCCGCAAATGAGATCGCAAACGCGATGGATGTCGCTCGTGTCGGCCTGTGGCGCGGTGCTCCTGCTCGGTGGCGCGACCTCGGCACCGGCGCAGGACACGCACGTCGGCACGCTGACCGGCCACGCGGCGGCCGGCAAACCGCTGTACACCCGCTACTGCGCCGGCTGCCACGGCGATGACGGTGACGCCCAGGGCGAAAACGCCCAGTGGATCGATCCCAAGCCGCGGGATTTCACAATGGGGACGTTCAAATGTCGCTCGACGCCGTCCGGCTCGCTGCCGACGGACGAGGACCTCTATAACTCGGTGGGGCGCGGTTTCGTGACCACGAACATGCCGCCGTGGATCGCCCTTACACCGCAGAACCGCGTGGACCTGGTCGCCTACGTCAAAACGTTTTCTCCCCGCTGGCGGACCGCGAAGCCGGCGACGCCGATCACGATTCCTCGAGAGCCGGCGCCGACGATTCAGAGCATTCTGAACGGGCGGGAGCTGTTTCGGCGCATGGAATGCTGGAAGTGTCACGGACCGGCGGGGCACGGCGACGGACCGTCCGCGCCCGAGCTGACGGACAACAAGGATAATCCGATTCGACCGTACGACTTCCACTCCGGCTCCCGATTCATGTGCGGGACCTCGAATCAGGATCTGTACCGCATCTTCATGACTGGGCTCGACGGCTCGCCGATGCCGTCGTTCGCGGATCAACTGCAGCCCACGGAGGCATGGGATCTCGTGCACTTTCTGCGCACGCTGCAGCCGGTGAAGACGCCGGAAGCGACGATCTGGCGGGCGTGGTTCGCGACGCACGGGAGCGAGCTCAAGCCCATCGGTCCATAAGAAGGAGGAGTTCGATGATTGCGCGCCTTACGCCTTTGATAGCGCTGGTCGCCCTGGAGGCCAGCGTTGCCGCGTCGCCGCGCACGCCGCCGGCCGGGACGATCAGCGGCAAGGTGACGTATACCGGCACGTTGCCCAGAGTACGGCCGATCGATATGTCGAAGGAGCCCAATTGCGTGACGCAGCATGCGACGCCGGTGACTACGCAGGATGCGGTGACCGGCCCGGGCAACAGCGTTCGCTACGTCGTGGTCTACATCTCGGCTGGAGACCAGGGCGCACCGCCGGCGACGGACACCGTGCGCTACGATCAGAAGGGTTGCCTGTACATCCCGCACGTCGCCACGATGCAGGTACACCAGCCGCTGGCGATCTTCAACAACGATCCGCATTCCCACAACATTCATCCACTCGCCCGCATCAATGCCGAGTGGAACAAGTCACAGCCCAAGGGCGCGCCTCCTATCCGTACCTCGTGGGACCAGCCCGAGTTCATCGCCGTGAAGTGCAACGTGCACCCGTGGATGCACGGCTACTTCGCGGTGCTGGCGACGCCGCACTACGCCGTCACCGATTCGAGCGGCGCGTTCAGCTTGACCGGCCTGGCGCCCGGTACGTACACGGTGACGGCGTGGCATGAGCGCTTCGGTAGCCAAAGCCAGGAGGTCGCGATCGGCGGGAGCGAGACGAAGACCGCCAACTTCGTCTTGACCGCGCGGCCTTATTGATCGATGGGGAGAGTGTTCGCCGTCGTCGTCGCGGTGATCGCGCTGCCACCCCGGCCCGTCAAGATTTTCCCCGGCGGCCCCACACCGATGGTGGTCATCGCCACGGTCCTCGTCGGCATCGAGATCCTGGTCCTCACATTCGTCGGCTCGAAAGTCTGGGCGAGCGTTTATCAAACGCCAGCGGCGCCCGGCGCGCTGCAGATCGAGGTCCAGGCCGAGCAGTTCGCCTTCTATTTCCGGTACGCGGGACCGGACGGCAAGTTCGGCGGGATGCACCCCGACCTAATGAACGATGCCACCCAGAACTTCTTCGGCTTGGACCCCGCCAACGACACGACGGCGCGCGATGACATCGTGGTGGGCAGTCTGGTGATTCCCGTGGATCAGCCGGTCGCGCTCCAGATGCACACCAAGGACGTGGGCCACTCCTTCTACGTTCCGGAGCTCCGCATCCAGCAGGACTTGGTGCCCGGCATGGTGATTCCCCTCCACTTCACGGCAACGAGGATCGGCAAATATGAGCTCGTGTGCACGCAACTCTGCGGGCTCGGGCATTACAATATGCGCGCGTACGTCGAGGTGAAATCGCAGGCCAACTTCGCGCAATGGCTCAAAGAGCAGGCACCCGCGCTATGAGCCAAGTCGCCGCCGCTCCCGCGCACGCCCCGCCGCAAAGCTTCCTGCGGCGGCACGTGTTCAGTGTCGATCACAAGGTCATCGGCCGCCAGTATCTCGACCTGGCGCTCGTCGCCGTGGTCACCGGCATGGCGTTGTCCTGGCTCATGCGGTTCCATCTCGGCTGGCCCGAGACGCCGGTTCCCGGTCTCGACAAGCTCGCGCCCACCGGAGCGGCCGGGGGCGTGATCACGCCGGAGTACTACCTCGCGCTGATGACGATGCATGGCACGATCATGGTTTTTTTTGTGTTGACGACCGCGCCCTTTGCCGGGTTCGGCAATTTCCTGCTGCCGCTGCACGTCGGCGCCGAGGACATGGCGTTTCCACGGATCAACATGATGTCGTTTTGGGTGACGCTGCTGGCGTTTCTGGTGCTGCTTGCCGCGTTCTTCGTCAGCGATGGTCCGCCGCTGTCCGGCTGGACGGCGTACGCGCCGCTGAGCGCGGTGGGCAAGGACGCAGGCCCCGGACAGGGCTGGGGGCAGACACTCTGGGCGATTTCCATCTTGATCTTCTGTATCGCGCAGCTGCTTGGCGCGCTCAACTTCATCGCGACCACGCTCGATCTACGAACCAAAGGCATGTCGCTCGCGCGCCTCCCGTTCGCGACCTGGGCCTGGTTCATCACCGCGGTGATCGCGCTGATTGCCTTCGCCGTGCTGATGCCGGCATGTATTCTCCTGATTCTCGACCGCGTCGCGGGCACGAGCTTCTTCATCCCGGGTGGCCTCGTCATCAGTGATCGCCTGCAGCCGCACATGGGCGGGTCGCCGCTCCTCTGGCAACATCTGTTCTGGTTTTTCGGTCACCCCGAGGTGTACATCGCGATTCTGCCCGGCTTCGGCATCGTCTCCCAGATCCTGCCGGTGTTTGCGCGCAAGCCGCTGCTCGGCCCGCGTGTGTTCATCGCGTGCCTGATCGCGATCGCATTCCTGAGCTACACCGTGTGGGGCCATCACATGTTCCTGAGCGGGATGAATCCGTTCTCGGCGACGCTGTTCTCCATCCCCACACTCGTCATCACGATTCCGGCTGCGATCGTCACGCTGCTCTGGATCGGGTCGATTTACGGCGCGCGCCTGCGCTTCACGAGCGCGTCGCTGTTCGCGCTCGGCTTCGTCTCAGTGTTCGTCAGCGGAGGGATCAGCGGCTTCTTCCTGGCGCAGCCCTCGACGGACATCTACCTGCACGGCACCTACTTCGTCGTCGCGCACTTCCATTTCGTCATGGGCGTTGCAGCCATGTTCGGCATTTTCGCGGCCACATATTTCTGGTTTCCGAAGATCTTCGGTCGCATGATGAACGAGACGCTCGGAAAGTGGCATTTCTGGCTCACGTTCATCGGAGTCTACTGCATCTTCATGCCGATGCACTATCTCGGGCTCGCTGGTAATGTGCGACGCTACTCCGCTTTTACTGACGACTACCTCCAGCCGCTGATCCCGCTCCATCGCTTCATCACCATCGCGGCGCTGTTTACCGGCGCGGTCCAGCTGATTTTCCTGTTCAACTTGATCCGCAGCCGGCTGCGCGGGCCCAAGGCGCCCGACAATCCCTGGGAGGCGACGACGCTCGAGTGGTCCACGTCTTCGCCGCCGCCCCACGACAACTTCGGCGGCCGCCAACCCGTGGTCACGCACGGTCCGAACGAATATGGCATCGCGGGCCCACGAGACTTCGTGATGCAAGCAGAACCGTGATGAGCACGACCCTGCTGCCACCGCCACCCACGATGCCGGTCGCCCCTGTGGCGACACACGGTGGCGACGCGCGCGCACACGTCGCCCAGACCGGTGTGTGGATCGCGATCGCGACGATTTCGATGACGTTTGCCGCGCTCACCAGCGCGCTCGTGGTGCGCCAGAGCGGCGCTCCCGATTGGCAGCACTTCCAGCTGCCGTCGTTGCTCTACGCCAATACGCTGGTCCTGCTGGTGAGCAGCGTCACGCTGGAGGCGTCGCGGCGGCGACGAACCGCCGCCGGACTGAACACCACGATCGTACTGGGATTCCTGTTTATCGCCGGCCAAGCGCTCGCCTGGCGGCAGCTCGTCGCGCAACGGCTCGTCCTGGCGAGCGGACCGAGCAGCGCCTTCTTCTATCTGTTCACGGTGCTTCACGCGCTGCACGTGCTGGGCGGGATCACGGGTCTCCTCTACGTGCACCGCCGGCTGGCGTGGGTCGCGTGGCCGGCGCCCGCCCTCAACGCGGCGGCCCTCTACTGGCATTTCATGGCGCTGCTGTGGGTGTACCTGCTGGTGCTCCTGACGATCCGTGGTTGAGACATCGCTCGGCGCCGTGACGCCGCACGCAGCCACCAGCGAGCCATCGCCGCTCGGCGTCTCATCGCGCAAGCTCGGCATCTGGATGTTCATCGTCGCGGACGCCGCGACGTTCGCGGCAATGCTGTTCGCCTATGGCTACGAGCGCGTCGCCAATCCGGACTGGACGCGTCCCTTCTCGTTCTGGCCGTCCATCGTCAACGGGATCGTCATGACGGTCGTCCTGCTGACGAGCAGCCTGACGATCGTCGCCGCGGTTCTGGCCGCGCAGGCGGGGCGACGCGCCATCGCGCTGCGCTGGCTCGTCGCGACGATGTTACTCGGCTCCCTGTTCGCGGCTCTGCACCTTCGGGAATGGGTCGGGCTGATCGGGGAGGGCTGGCGGTTATTCCGCAATCCGCTCGGCGGCTCACCGCTCGTGGGTGCCACGTTCTTCAGCATCACCGGCCTGCATCTCCTGCACGTCGTTTCGGGCGTCATCGTCATTGCCGTTATCGCGCTCGGCTACCGGCGCGGCCGCTACGATCCGGGACACCTCGAGACGACGGGCCTGTACTGGCACTTCGTCGACCTGGTCTGGATGTTCGTGTTCCCCCTGGTCTATCTCATGAACCTCCGCTGAGGCGCGGGTGAAACGCTACGTCACCGTCTGGCTGGGCTTGCTCGCCATCGTCGCTATGGAAGTGGCGGTGACGCTCGCTCGCCCGCCGGCGAAGCTGCTGCTGGCGGGACTGCTCGTGTTCGCGCTCATCGAAGCGGGACTTGGGCTGCTGTACTTCATGCATCTGAAGTACGAGCGCCGCAGTTTCATGTGGAGCGTGATCCTCGCCGTCGTGATCGCCGTTGTGCTGATGGATCACTTCTGGCTGGACGCCTTTCGCCTTCTCCACCAGCGCCTGTCCGCACCGTGACGTCAGGCTCCATGCACGCCACGATGAGCGCTATGGTGGTCCTCATGGTGCCGGCTTTCCTCATCTGTGCCGGGATTGCCGTGGCAGCGTATCGGAAACGGGGCCGCAAGAACTGAGGAGGAGAATCTCTCCTAGAACCTGAAGCCGGCCGCCAGATTCAGGTGATTCACCGCAAAATCGCCGGCCTGGTAGCGCGTCTCGAGTCGCCGAAACTCGAACCCGAAGACGAGCGGTCCCGGCGGACGCCATTCGACGTGCCCTTCACACACGAAATTGCGGAACCGGCCGTTCGGCAGCACGTCGGCATCCTTCGGATCGTCGATCCCGCAGCCACCGCCGAACATCCACTCCGTCCGTGGGCGTACGTTGATCTGGCCCCAGCCGCCCCGGGTGCGCACGGCAGCCCCTGCCACGCCGGCGTTCTGCCCAATCGCGCCGCCACCGAGCCCGGCGATCGCTTGGCCGATGAACGCTTCGCCCAGGAGCTCGGCAGGCCCCAGCTTCACTCGTGTGTCGAATGTGACCGCGCGGGAGTTGAGCAGCGAGTCGCCGGTCAACGAGTCGAGTCCGCGCAGCCAGCCGATGTGGCCGCCAATTGCCACCTCGCTGGGATCGTCGGCGGGACCCCAGCCGAGCCGCACGCGGCCCTCGAGGTATGGCCGGCCGGTGCGCTCGCCCGAATCTGCCTGGGTTGTTAACGCGCCCTGAGTCCCTCCGGAAATCGGTGCCAGGACGGCGCCCTGAACCGCGAGGCGCAGCGTGTAGCCGTACTCCGCCGTGACGCGCACCTGTGGAATCCAAAACCAGAGATTCCCCGCGAGACTGAAGTCCGGAACGCCCACCCCTGCCAGGGAGCGCGGATTGCGATCCGAAACGAGTGCCGTCTCCTGTCCGATCATCAGCTGCAGGTGGGTCCATTGCACGGTCGCGAGCGCGCGCCGCAGCCGTAACAGGGGGAAGGTGCGGTTGCCCGCCGCCGGCTGTTGGCCTCCGAAGAAGTCGACGTCGACTTCGCCGTTGAAGCTGCCGCCCAGCACCTGGGGATCGGTCACGACGACGCCAAGCCGCGTCTGGCGCATCGTCGCGCTCGTCCCCATAACGCCGACTGCATCGGTATCGGCGAATACGGGGTCGTCGCTGTTGTTGGTGCGCGCACTATTATAGAAGCCGTTCATCAGGACGGTGCCCGTGAACTCGACGGTGCGCTTGGCAGGAGACGGTGGAGGGGGTGGCGGTGATACAGGTTGCTGAGCGGTGAGAAAGAGAGAAAGCCAAACCTGCATCACGGCCCGCTCCTGGCGAGTTGGATAGCACTACAGTAAGCTCCACGCCCTTGGATGCAACAGTTTCTGGGAGCTTGGCGATGCGCTTGGTGGCGGGAATCGTGGCTCTGCTTGCAGCTGCCGGGTTTTCCGACGCCGCTCGGGTAGCCGGTCGGCTCGTGATTCTCGAGAAAGACAACAAACCGTCGCCTGATCTCAGCGACGCCGTGCTCTATCTCGAAACGCCGGCCGCTGTGACGACAGCCGCACGTCCCGTGACCGTCGAAATCGCGATCACGAACAAGACCTATGCGCCCCACGTCGTGGTCGTGCCGGTGGGCTCGACGGTCCGTTTCCCGAACCACGATCCGTTCAACCACAACGTGTTTTCGGTGAGCGAGCCGAACAGCTTCGATCTCGGGTTATATGGCCGCGGCGAAGCGAAGAGCTACACGTTCGAACATCCGGGCCTGGTGCGCGTGTACTGCAACGTGCACCCGCGCATGGTCGCGTACGTGCTGGTAATGGAAAACCGCTACTACGCTCAGCCCGGCAACGACGGCAGCTTTGCGATCGAGAACGTGCCCGCCGGGCGATATCGCCTGCACGTGTGGCACGAGCGCATCCCCACAGAGGTCGTCAAAGATGTCTCGGCGGGCAGCGGGCAAGCGGATGTGGAGATCGCTTTGAACGCCCGCGGCTACAAGTGGCAGCCCCATCGCAACAAGTACGGACGCAACTACCCCACCAATGCCGGACGCGAGCGTTACTAAGCCGGCGTTCGGACTGACCGCAAAGATCTTCCTCGCCTCGACGCTGCTCGTCGTGGCGGTGCTGGGCATCACGTTCGGCGTCACATCGGTCAAGGCGAACCACACCGCGGATGCGTCGATCCACCGCGCGCTGCTCTCCACGCGCCGGGCGGTGGACGACTATCTCGCGGCTCGCACACGCACGTTGGGCCGGGCGAGCACGGTCGCCACGGACGTCCCGCAGTACCGGCAGCGGCTGCTCAACGAGCGCGCACGCTCGGAAGCGCTGGATCAAGCCGACGACATCCGCGGGCTGATCGACGCGGCATGGGTGTTGGTTACCAACAGCGACGGCATCCTGATCGCGCGCACCGACTACCGGGAGCAGTATGACCGTGACCTGTCGATCGCTCCGCTGGTCGCGAACGCGCTGAGCGGCGAGCAAACGAGCGGGGCGTGGCTAGACGACGTGCGCGGCGCGATGTTCATGGCGATCGGCACGCCGCTGCGCGATCGCCCCACGGCTGCGCCGCTTGGCGTGCTCGTCGCGACCTACCAGATCGACGACTCGCTCGCCACCGCCATCAAGCTGGCGACGAACTCGGATGTCGTGTTCTTCGCGCTCGACACGCTCAACAAGCCCGTCGTGGTCGGGAGTACGGTGCCGGCGCAGGATATCGCACCGGCATTGCAGGGCACGGTGAAGACCGAGGCGCTCGCGGCGGACACCGGTGGCGAAGGAATGGCGCTCGCCGCCGCGATGGGCAACCAGCATCTCATCGGCCTGGCGGGCGCGATTCGCTCGCCCTCGGGCGACGTGCGCGGCGGCTTCGTGGCGCTGCGCTCGCGTGAGTCGGAGCTCGCGGCGTTCAACGCGCTGCAACGGACGATGCTGGCGGCCGTCGCGCTGGGTGTGGTGCTGGCGTTGATCTTCGCCTTTGTCCAGGCACGCCAAATCGCGGGACCGGTGCGCCGGCTCGCGGTCGCCACGCGCCAGGTGCAGGACGGCGACTACAGCGTGGAGATCGCGGTGCAGTCGCGCGACGAGATTGGCATTCTGTCGCAGGCGTTCAAGAGCCTGGTGGAGGACCTCAAGGCAAAGGCCGCCCTGGTCGAGTACATGATGGCGGCCTCGGGCAGCGCCGCGACGCAGCGGATCGCCACGACGCAAATGCAGACCGGGATTCGGCCGGGCTCGACATTTGCGGGCCGGTACGACATCAAGGAAATCCTCGGCGCCGGCGGGATGGGCGTCGTGTATCGTGCGTTCGACCGCGAGCTGCAGGAGCCGGTGGCGATCAAGACGCTCAAGCCGGAGGCGATGGCGGGCGGCAGCGTCGGGCTCGATCGCTTCAAACAGGAGATCCGGCTGGCGCGGAAGATCGCGCATCGCAACGTCGTCCGGACGTACGATCTCGGCGAGCAGAACGGGATGTATTACCTGACGATGGAGTACGTCGAGGGCACGTCGCTCAAGCAGCTGATCGTTGCACGCGGCAAGTTGCCCGTAGCGGTGACGGTGACCGTCGGCAAGCAGCTCTGCCGAGCGCTCGAGGTCGCGCACGCTGAAGGCGTGATCCATCGCGACATCAAGCCGCAGAACATTGTGGTCGACCCGAGCGGCTTCTTGAAGGTCATGGATTTCGGGATCGCGCGCCTCGCCAACCCACCACAGGGCAAAGGGCTCACCGAAGCGGGCGTGTCGATCGGCACCCCGGACTACATGTCGCCCGAGCAGCTCTCCGGGGCGGAGCTCGATCCACGTAGCGACCTCTACGCGGCGGGCGTGGTGCTGTTCGAGTGTCTGACGGGGCGCGTGCCGTTCGAGGCGGAAACGACATGGGCGCTAGTCGCGAAGCACCTAGAGGAGGAACCGCCGGATCCGCGCCGGTTCAACGCCGATGTGCCGCCTCTCCTGGCGGCGGTGACCGTGAAGGCGATGGCCAAGAAGCCGTCGGATCGTTACGCCACGGCGTCGGAGATGCACGACGCGCTGGCGCGCCTCGGCTGACCTCCCTCGGTAGTCAGGAAGCGGCGCCGACCCGGCGCCGTACCACCGCGATGTCGCGCACCGGACGAACCTCGACGCAGCCGGTGCGGGCCCAGGGGAACTCGGACGCGATCTGGACTGCCTCGTCCATATCTCGGGCCTCGATCAAATTGAACCCGCCCAGGACTTCTTTGGCTTCACTGAACGGCCCATCGGTGATTTTCGTGCGGCCGTTGCGGATCCGCACCGATTTCGCTTGCTCCGCGTCCTCGAGCATCTGTGACTCTTTCAGGAATCCATCGCGACGCAGCTCGTCCGCGTGTGCGAGGCAGTCGCGCATCATCCCATCGGTCGCTTGCTGGGGGAGCGCATCGTAGAGCGTGGGATCGTTGTAGATCACGAGCATGAATTTCATGCGGGGGGAATCGACCTCATCGTTGAAGGTGGAAGGAATGCGCGACGTGCGATGACGACCGAGCCGCTGCCGCAGAGGAATCCCAGCGCGGCGCCGACCAATCCGAACACGAACCATTGGGGGGCCGACAGGAGTCCCAGCACGATCCCTGCCGTGACGGCGCCGAGGGAGCCGAAGCGGAGCGGGGTGATCGCGCTGAAGTCACGGCGTCGCTCCAGGACCATGACGGCGAGCGAGAATGCGGTGCCCGAAATCGCCCCGGTGATTGCTCCGACCTCAGCCCATACCACGAGCCAAGCCGGACCACGGGGCGCAAAAAAGCCCAGACCAGCCGCCCAAAACCCGGCGCCGACCAACAGGCCGGCGAGCGCGTAGGCCCCGGCCCACACGGTTGCCGTGCCGAGCAGACCACGCAGGCGGCGCAAGAGACGGCCCATGCGTTCAATCTAAGGGGTACGGTTCAGCTATCCTGGACCGCAACCCAGATCTCGACAGGCTCCTCATCAGGATATTTCTCGAAATCGAAGGTATAGGCACGTTGCCGCGCGTTCGGGCGTCCAAAATACGCCCACACATCTCGCCAACCATCGATCACCGCTTGAGGTAGCGGGCCGGAGCAGCGGAAAACGAGATACGACGCCTGAGGCACGGATACGATCTGTAACGGCGGCGCTACCGACTGGGAATTCCGAACCTGGCGCCCCATCAACAACTGATAGCTGCCCGAAGCATCGCTCTCATATGCCGAGTACACGGCAATCGTCGGTCCGAACGCACCGACTGTCTGCAGGCGCTCGGACCACTGCTCGGAAGTGAACCGCCCCCAGAGCTGAGGAATCTTGCTTCCTGAAGGATTCATTTCCGCTGCGTTGGTTGTGCGGGTGGCGAGGCCCACGATTCGCTGGGGCTCGCCGCGTCGAGACTCGGGTCCAGACGTCACGTTAGGCGGCCAAGCTGTCTGGCCGCGGAACTCGCCCCAGCCCAGCCGCTGCGCGCCAACCAGCCAGCTGGCCGAGATGGTATCCCAGATGCGCCGTCATCAGGTACGCGACAAAGAGGCCGACGGTCGGGAAGGCTGCGCGCGCGGGCGCGTAGGGATTGGGAGCGGCGAGGGTCTCGGCACTCGCGGACACTGCCACGACACAAAGCTCCGCGTACACTTGCCGCACCGCCGCAATGAGTCGGGCGATGGGTGGATAATCATCCGGATTCAGAGACGGCTTGGAGCCGGGCGCAAAGTGTTTTGTCCAATTCGTCGGACAGAGCGACGGCCGGCCGCACATGCGGCGCGCGAAGTCTCCACTCACCGCAAGGTGTCCCAACAGCCAGCCCGCCGTTTTCGCTCCCGGCTGTGGTTCGAGCGCGCAATGGGAGTCATTCACGTCGACGAGCATGGGATCGAGCAAGGAAAGCATGTAGCGAGACACCGCAGCGCTGGTGTGCATACCGCCTCGCAAAGTGGTTTGTTGGAGCTCGCTACCGCCTAACCTGGTGTCACTAATCTACGTCCCCTTGCGCGTGACCGATTTGCGAACCGCGGCACGTCGAGTTCCTCTTCCGGCAACCGCAACGGACCCATGGTCGTGTACGGTACAATCGATGTTCTCGCGCAGTAGCAGTACGCGTTGGGCTGCCGCATTAGCGCCTTCGCACTCGAGCCTACGGGCGATCCCCGCGAATAACCGCTACCGTACCGCTCCACTCACGCCGCGGATCGACGTTCCGTGGATGGTAGGCAGTCACGACCGCGCCCTGCCACGCGAGGCACGTGTAGCCCCACGGGACCCGGGGCATGTCCCACGGGGTCCTAGACATACAATTCGCGCCGAGGACAGCCAGCCGCGGTACCCTGAGCGTGTCGCCGCCGGGCAGGATTTGCACGCCGAACTCTTTACGCGAAGGCGGGACTTGCCAGCTGCGCTGCTCACCGGCGGCGAGGCGCACCGGCACGGCCAGGTGCTGCCCGACGCGAATGCTGTCAAAGGTGCGCGCGGGCTCGTAGACATGCACCCACCAGCGCGTCCAGGTGTCCCCAACATAGAGATCCACGCCAGTCGTCCCCGGGGCACGAGCACGGATACGCCATCCCTCGTGCGTGACGATCGTGCTGTCGTCAACAGACAGGAGCGCGTTCAGTGGTCTCACCGGGCGGCCAGCCGTGTCGACAGCATCGAAGAGCAAGTCATACGGAGGATCACCCATCACGAGGTTCACCGGGCCCCCGCCGAGCAGATCGTGGACCGGCCGGCAGCGGACAACCACCGACTTCGTCAGTGGGCCGAGCGAGGCCCGGACCGTAGCGTCGCCGGCCTGCGTACACTTTACGACACCATGGTCGGAGACCGGGACGGCCACACCGGACGTCCATTGGAAATGGATGCCCGTATCCGGCAGCGCATGCCCAGCCGCGTCGAACACGTGCATTGGCATCTGCATGGGGCTCTCGTTGTTCACGACGACCGTGTCGGCGATTCCCGCGACGAGGCGCGCTAGCGGGCCCTCACAGGCAGCCAGCGCGAAGAGCGCTCCGCTGGCAACAACTCGCCGCCAATCAGTGCTTCTCATTGGCTCGACAAGTGCTTGTCGGACGGGGACGCGCCGCCAGCCTCAGGCGCGTGTTAGACGGCGGCTCAGCCGAGCGTCGAGCCAATTTCGTTGTGAGCAAGTCCTGCTCGCCGTGCTGCGGATTTCCAAAGCCCGATTCCAGGGAGGGGGAGTTGTTCTCCGGCCGCTAAGCGCTGCGCTGGTAGCTCGCCGTTGAACTCTCGGCGTAGCCGGTCAGGTCCTCCCGCCACCAGATAGTAGACCGCCATGCCCGTGAACGCGAACGTCAGGCCGACGATCAGCATTGATGCGGCGAGCGTGATGCGCAAAAAAAGCCTGCGAAGAACCGGAGGAATAGGCAAGATCGTTCACCCTCATAGGACTGGAACGCGGTAGGCCAGCCCCTGAATTCTACCCCTTGTACGCGATCGGATTCCACTTGACCGTCGTCGCCGCTTCCTCAATGTTGGGCCCTCGTCTCGAGGAGGCGTGACCTATGCACAGTGGCCGGCGCCAGTTCCTATCCCTCGCCATCGCCACGCTCGCGTGGCACCATGCCGCGCAGGGCCAGAGCGCCGAGGACCTGCGCGCGGCGGAGGAAACCGAGTTCCCGGGCCTGCGACTGGTGAGCACCCGGAACGTGGACGCGCGCCTGAGCTTGTTGGGCATCCGGCTTGGCTACGTCGAGAAGGATGTGAGACTCGGCTCCACCGGCCGGTACTTCTGCGGCGCGCTCCCCATTGACCGCAGCTTCACCGCCGCCCAGCCCGTTGCGGTCGCCCTGGCGCGGCTGCCGTACGTGTCGGTCCGCAAGTTGGGATTGCGCTACGTGATTCTCTGCGCTGGCGCAAAGAAGCTCGACCGGTCCATTGGTGGGATCCCTGTGCCCCCGCTCAATCTCCTCATGCTCAACGTCGGTGTAAGTGAGAACGCCCCATCCCTGGAGGGGATAACCCTCCATGAGCTGTACCACATGGCGGAGTTCCGCTTTAATGAATTCGAAGATGCTGACTGGAACCAGCAGTTCACCGGCTACGTCAATGACTACGCCCCGGACCTGATGAACGGCGCGCTAGGCAGCGGCAACCCCGGATTCCTCAACTCGTACGCGCAGACGTTCCCCCACGAGGATCGGGCTGAGCTGTTTAGTGCGCTGTTGCTCAGGCCCGGCGATGTGCTGGCGCGCATCCGTGCCACGGGTGACACGTTGTTGCGGCGAAAAGTGCTCTACATGGACCAGAAGTCCGAGCGACTGCTCGCGCTGAAGCTTGCGCCCGACGGGCTGTGATCCCACAAACGTCAGCGTCAGGCGCGTGTTAGGCGGCTGGACGGCCAAGTGCCGACCTGATTTGAGTCAAGTGATGTTCATTATGAGCCGCGACCTTGTCGAATTCATCCCGCAACGTGCGCACGCCATCTACGCTATGCACGAACTCCAGGTGGTCACTCCGCTCATAGTGCACACCAGCATAGTAGATGATGGCGTTGCGAACAGATTCGTAGACCTGCCGGGAGAGGTCTAGCGGCACCCGTGAATAGTCGAGTCCCTTCGCCCACGCATCCTGATCCATCACCCATACGACGGGACGAGGTTCACTCAGCACGCGACGGATGCGATCGAAAAACACGGTCTCGCTGTCCGAGAGGTGGTGCAGGATATACCTGACGGACCACTTGCCTGGCGCGTAGGTTCGCGCGAGGTCGCGAGGCTCCACCGCGAAGCACTTGAGCGTCTCGTCTCGGGTCCGCTCAAGCTCTCGAATAAGTGGCGTCAAATGGTCCTCCGCTGCTTCATGCGCCGACCAGCTGGTTCACGGCGCGCTCGGCTTCGCGAATCGAATTGCGGTGATCCATCGCGCCGGCAAGATCGGTGTTCGCAAACGCGATGCGCCCGTGCGGCGCATTACGCAGGATGTCGCGCGGGGCAGGCTGGCCGTCTGTCCCGAAGAAAAAGCCCGGCTGGGGGTTCACATAGGCATGCCCCCAGCGATTGAGAATGATGCCGGCGATGTCGCGCCGCGGGTCGAACCCGCCCGGAGCGAACATGTCGGCGAGCTGCTCGCGGAAGGCGCGCTCGTACTGCGCGAAGGAGGTGCCGAGGAGCTGCGCCCGGCCGCGGCTGCCCTGTTCGCGGATGGGCAGGCCGGGCTGCGCGAACAACACTTTGATCGTCAACACGGTCGGCGAATCGGGCCCAACGCTCGCGGGAACGTTACCGACGGTCGCGAGCTTGCGCACGGAGAGATAGTTGCCCAGGCCCTCGAACCAGCGACACCCGGACATCCCCATCTTGTAGAGAAAGCGCCAGTGGCGAACGGCGATGTTCGCCATCAAGCAGGGCGATCGATAGAACTGCGCGTACGCGGCACGATGGCTGTCGGGCAGATCGCCGACGATATGCTTGGTTGTCCAGCTGCCGCCCGCCATCACGACAGCGCGAGCCTTGACACTAAACAGACGTTTCCCGACGACGTACGTGACGACCACGTGCGGTGCAGACGCCAGGTTCCCGGCATGGGCGACGCGGACGACCGTGGCATTCAGGCGAATGCGCGTCGCGTGTCCGGCACGGTCCAGGGCCGCGAAGCGGACGCGATTCTGCCAGACGGCATCGACCGTGCGGGCGCCGGCAAACGCATCGGGGAGGAGCGTTTTCACCATCAGACGGGCGAAGCCGCTGTTGCCGTCGGGAAACATCTGATCGCCGAGCTCCTCGTCGCCGTCACCAGGGAACTGCGTCTCGATTGCGTAGTCGCAATACGCCGACAGTGCGTCGGGGCCGAGGCCGTAGCCGCCGCCCTCGACGGGTGACAGAAATGTCCGCACCGTCTCGCGGTTGATCTGGTGCCGGGCCATCAAATGCTCTTCGAGGGTGATACGGTCGAGCTGGCGCGAGATGGCGTCGCCCTCGGTCGCCGGCCTGGGTCCGGGATTGTCGACCGTGCGCGACCGGAGCAAGTCCGCTTTCACGTCGTCGGATAACGGCGCGCCGTCGAGGTTGCGTCCCCACGGATCGATCACCCAAACGCCGGGGCGCTGTCCGAACTGGGGCCCGAAATAGAAGCCATAGTTCGGCGGCTCGTCGTACGGGCTGTGCGCGAGCGGCATCTCGGAGCATTGCTGATACGCGAATGCGCCCCGATCCATCCCGATCAGGTGGTAGAACGCGTCGGTGTAGCCCCCTTTCTGGGGGACGAGGAAGATCGCCGACCCCTGGTGGGCGACGACGGTCTGGCCGTCGACGCGGAACTCGTTCCGCTTGGCCTCACCGCCGAAGATCGCGTGGTTGTCGAGGACGAGGCAGCGGCCGCCGCGATGCCGCTTCTGAAAAAACACGGCCGCCGCTAACCCGCTGATACCGCCGCCCACCGAGACCAGATCGTACAGCTCGCCGGTGTCGCTCGCGCTTGCGATCGCGGATTCAAAGGCCCCGTCGCGCATGCGATGGGCCGTGGTCATCATCTCGTACATGTTGCCGTGGGCGTGCGCGTAGTCGCCGACCCCACCGTAGCCGTCCCAGGCGTCGGCGGGAGAGATGGAGGCAGGCGTCTGGACGTGGCGCCCTAGGATCACACCAGCGGTCGCGCGGAGCGTGCCGTTGACGAAGTCGCGTCGCGAGATTGGCTCGTGCATGCCGAGGCGGTCGTCGGGCGGCATCATCAAGAATGCTTCTGCACGCGGTAATGCAGTTGAACCAGACCATCCTCGAAGCGTTCAAGGGAGTGCAAATCCAAGGGCACGTGGCGGTGACGCCGCGCGATCAGTGGAATGCCATCCCCAATGAACACGGGGACGACACTGATGACGAACTCGTCGATCGCCTGCTCGTCAAGAAAGGAGGCGATGAGCTCGCCGCCGCCCATCAACCAGATATCCTTGCCTTTTTGCTCTCGAAGCCGGCTCACGAATGGGCCGATTGGACCGTTCACGAACTCCACGCCTGAGGGTGCGTCGGCTGGCGGCGCATGATGAGAGAAGACGATGCTCCGACTCTTGGAGTCGAACTTCGCCCCCATGCGCAGGCTCACGTCGTACGTCTTCCGCCCAAGGATCGAGGTGTCGATCGTCTTCATGAAGGCGTTCATGCCATAGAAGCCGGCGGGCGCGGGACGGGACGTCAGCCATTCGATGTCACCGTCAGGACGCGCGATGTAGCCGTCCGCGCTAGTTGCGATGTGGACGATGACCTTTCGGCGCTTCGTCAGCCCCTTCAAACTCCTCCGAACCAGGGGTAGCCCATGTCTTCCCAGTACCCACCGGGCCGCTCGGCCGTGAACGTCGCCGAAACGAGATACTTCGTCATCTTGTAGCCGAGCTTGGTGGGCGAGTAGAGACGCAGGGGCGCGCCGTGAGTGACGGGCAGGGGATTGTCGTTCATGCCGTACGCGAGAATCGTCTGCGGGTGCATCGTGCTCGCCAGGTCCCAGCCGTTCGAATAGCCGGAGTCGAACGAGTCGAAGCGCACGTAACGCGCCTGCGGCAGTACCCCGCAACGCTCGGCGACCGCCGATACGGTCACGCCGTGCCACGTGGCGATCGCGCTCCACCCTTCGACACAGTGATGCTTCACCGTGTAGGTGGTGCGCGGCATCGCTTGCAGCTGATCGAGCGACAGCAATTGCGGCTCGCGCACCAATCCCCCAACCTGCAAACGCCAGGCGCTGGGATTCTCGAGCCTCGGCATCATCGGCGAGATGAAATAGCTCGGCAGCCGCGCGGTCCGTTCGGCGATGGGATATTCGCGCGCGAGCCGAGTCTTGGAGAAGAAGAGCTTCTCACCCACCCAGTCATTGAAGCGGCTGACGTCGAGCAGCAGCGGACGCACGGCATTACCGCCGTCCCACCCGCACGCGGCCGCCACCGATGCGAGTCCTCCTGCGATTCCGAGCCTCAGGAAATCTCGCCGGTCGAGACCGTGCAAGGTGCCGTCGTGCCGACGTGCGACGTGATCGTCAGTCATGAGAAGGGAATCGGCCACGATACCAGCCACTGATCATCGCACGCAACGATGCCGGATCCACGACGAACACCAGCACGACATGGACAACGAGAAAGCCCGTGAAGATCCACACCGCCCAGAAATGCCAATAGCGCGCCGCCTGAAATCCACCGAACAGCGCCGTGAGCCACGAGAACTGCGTCGGTTTGTAGATCGCGAATCCAGTGAGCACCGACAGCACGCCGAGCAGGATGATGAATGTGTACGCGAACTTCTGCAGCGGGTTGTGCTTTCCTTGCGGCGGGTGATCCTTGCGTAGCCGCAGGTAGTATTTCTGCATCTCGATCGCGCCGCGAATATCGCGCGGCCGGAACAACAGCGACCGCCATTCGCCGCTCGCCGCCAGGTATGACAGATACAACACGCCGCCGGCGATGAGCGGCCACATCAGGGCGAAATGCCAATTCAGTCCTCCCGCGAGCCAACCGCCGAGCCGGCTCCAGGCCGGAAAGGCGTGATCCTCGAACGCATTCACGTAGTACGGACCACCGCGCTCACCGAAGCGCGCGTAAGCACTGTAGATCTGCAACCCGCTCATGATCATGCCGGCGAGCAGCAGGAACGTCATCCAATGCGTGAGGCGGACGATCCAGTGGTGGCGCTTGACGGACGGTGGGGACGACGCTTTCGGAGCCGGGGGAGCCGTCATGGGCTAAGTATATTGTCTGCCATGCGCGCGGCAACACTCATCGCGATCGTCTTCCTGGTCTCGTGCCGATCACAAAACGCGGCCGTCACCTCTCGTACCTCCGACACGCTCAGCTTTGCCGACCTGTCGCCACGCGATTCGGCCGATAGCGCACTGCAGAAGCCGCGCGTCATCACCGAACCAACGGTCGTCGTCTTCTGGCTGGCGGGCGCCGACACGCTGTCGGCCGACGATCAGGCGGAGGCGCTCGACGAGCTGAATTACACGACCGAGGGCATCGCGTCCACGCTGGCGCGACACCACATCACGCTGGTGCCCACCAATTCCGACACGATTTACGTTGCGCTTCCCAACCGGCAGCGCCGCATGATTCTGCTGACCGGCGTCGACTATCCGTTTGGCTACGTGCTCGTCGAGCCGGGGACGGCGGAACGCATTCTCGCGGGCGTCTATGGCGACGATGAGCTCCTCGACGAGGTCGAGGCCTATTTCGACCTGCCACCCTCCTCGGACAGCACCGCGAAGGGGCCGCGGATCTCGACGTGATGTCGCTGCTCCTCCTCACCGCCCTGCTGTGCGTACAGGACATCGGCTGGCAACCGGCCACGCCGCGCCAGGGCTCACTCATCGTGGTATCTGCGCCCGGCGCAATCACGGGTGAAGTCGCGGGTGAGCCGCTGCATTTCAGGGAGGGCAAAGCGCTGGCCGCCGTGCCACTGGGCGCGACGGACAGCACCAGAATCGTGACACTGTCCATCCGGTGGGATGGCGTGGTCGTAGGCAAGACGGCCTACGTGCCGGTGACGCCACGCAAGGCGCCCGTGAACGAACAGGTCCGCGCCGCTGAGCGATTCACGCCGCCGCCCGACAGCGCATTACTGGCGCGGATCGATCGCGAGCGTGAGCTGATGCGCGAAGCAGCGCGACGCGCACACGAGCTGCCGAGACTCTGGAAAGCGCCGTTCGTGCGTCCCCGCAGGTCACGCATCACGAGCGTGTTTGGCTCAGGGCGACAGGTGAACGGAGTGTGGCGGAGCCGCCATGCGGGGCTCGACCTCGCCGGCCCGAAAGGCGCGCCGGTACGGGTGTCGAATCGCGGCATCGTAGCGCTCGTCGGCGACTTTTTCTACGGAGGCATCTCCGTCTTCGTGCACCACGGCGATGGCGTCATGACCGTCTACCACCACTTGAGCCGCGCGCTGGTGGCGGTCGGCGACACCGTCGAGCGCGGCCAGATCATCGGCCGCGTCGGCGCGACGGGCCGCGTGACGGGTCCGCATCTGCATTGGGGAGCACAGTATGGCGGCGTCTCGTTTAATCCCGCCGATTTGCTGAAGCTCCGTTGAGCAAAGCGCTGCTGCTGCGGGGCGGACGCGTAGTGACAATGGACGCCTCCCGTCGTGTGCTCGATGCCGATGTGCTCATAGAGGACGGGCGCATCAAACGCGTCGGACGGTCGGACGGTCGGACGGCCGGACGGTCAAAACCCGCCGTCATCGATTGCAAAGGCCTGGTCGTCCTGCCCGGTCTCATCCAGGCACACATCCATCTCTGTCAGACACTCTTCCGCGGGCTCGCCGACGACCTGTCGCTCGAGGAGTGGCTCGCCACGCGTATCTGGCCGCTCGAGGCGGCGCACACCGCGGCCTCGATCCACGCCTCCGCGATGCTCGGCGCGGCCGAGCTGCTGCTGGGTGGGACGACGGCGATTCTCGACATGGAGTCGGTGCGTCACACAGATGCCGCGTTCGAGGCGCTCGAATCGGGCCACCGCCGGCAAATGTCTCATGGACGCGCCAACCAATCCCGCGGGGCTGCGCGAATCGACGGACACAGCGCTCGCGGAGAGCGCCGATCTGTGTGCGAAGTGGCATGGCGCGGCCGGCGGACGGCTGCGCTATTGCTTCGCGCCGCGCTTCGCGCCGAGCTGCACGGGGCCGCTGCTCAGGGCGGTGAGCGAACTGGCCGAGCGGAGCGGCGCCACGATTCACACGCATGCCGCGGAGACGCTGCTCGAGCTGGATACGGTGAAGCGCGAGACCGGCCACGATGAGATCGCGTATCTCGATTCGGTCGGAATATCGGGGCCACGCGCCGCCCTGGCGCATTGCGTCTGGGTGGACAAGGACGGCATCGCCGCACTCGCGCGGCAGCGGACGAATGTGGTCCATTGCCCGAGCTCGAACCTCAAGCTGGGCAGCGGCATCGCCCCGATCCCCGAGATGCTGGCGGCTGGCTGCCGTGTCGGCATTGGCGCGGACGGGGCGCCGTGCAACAACCGCCTCGATGCCTTTGCCGAGATGCGTCTGGCGGCCCTGATCCAGAAGCCGCGGCTCGGACCGGACGCGTTGCCGGCCGCGCAGGCGCTGGAGCTAGCCACGCTCGGCGGCGCGCGGGCGCTGGGGCTCGAATCGGAGATCGGATCGATCGAAGCAGGGAAGTGCGCCGACCTGATCGTCCTCGATCTCGACAGTCCGCACGCGCAGCCCGAAGACGCCGACCTCATCTCGCGCATCGTCTACAGCGCCCGTGCCGCGGACGTGCGTCACGTCATCGTGGACGGCCGGATCGTGGTGCGCGATGGTGTGCTGAAGACTGCTGATGTAGCGGAGATTCGTCGCTCGGCGAACGCCGAGGCTAGGGCGTTACGCGCGAAAGCGCTGGATAGTCTCCGATAACGTCGCCGCGGCATCGGAAAGATGCTGCGACGTGGTCGTGAGCTCGCTGAGCGAGGCGATTTGCTGGGCCGTGGCCGCCGACGTCTGACGGGCGCCGGTAGCGGCGCCTTCCGCGATGGCGGCGACCTCTTCCATGCGCCGCAGCACCTCGCGCATGCGTTTCGTCTGATTCTCTGTCTCGGCGGCGAACGTCGTCGCGAACTGGACGGTGGAGTTGAGATCGGCGAAGATGGCATCCAGCGCCCCTTGCACGGTGGTCGCCACGGTGCCCACGCCCTTCGCCGCCTCGCGCCCCTTCTGCATGGCGTCCACGACGCGATTGATCTGCTCCTGCGTCGCGCGCACCTTCGTCCGGACTTCCTCCGCCGATCGCCCGCTTTGCTCGGCCAGCTTGCGCACCTCACCGGCCACGACACGGAAACCGAGTCCATGCTGTCCGGCGCGGGCCGCCTCGATCGCCGCGTTGAGCGCCAGCAAATCGGTCTGGCTCGCGATACGCGTGATGCCGTCCACCAGCTTGCCGATCTCGCGCGATTCGCGGTCGAGCACGCCTGCGACCTCGGAGGCGTGGTCCATGTGCACCATCAAGTTCATGAGCAGCGTGCTGGCCCGCGCGACTTCCTCGCCGCGCTTGTGCGCCTGCAGGGCGATCTCCGTGATCTGTCGCTCGGCCTCCTGGGCGCGCGCATGCAGCGTCGTCGCCAGCCCTGAGGCAGCCTCGGAATCCTGGCGCCCGTACCCGATGAGCTGGCGCTGCCGCTCGGTCCCCTCGGAGAGTTGATGCGTCGTGCTCGAGATCGATTGAGAAGACGTCTGCAGTTCGCGCGCCGCCGTGGCGAGCCCGCCCGCCATCGTCGCAAGCGCGCCGCCCTGACGCCCGATCTCGCGAATGATGTCCGCGATGGCGGCGGTGGTGCGGTTTACGCTCACGCCGAGGAATCCCAGCTCGTCGGTGGCGGCGTCGGCCGCACCGCTCTCCATCTGGCGCGTCAGATCGCCCCGCTCGATCTCGCCCAGCACGCCGCGCGCCGTCCGGAGGCGATCGACGATCTGCACGAGCATCGGAACGAGCGCGACGCAGGCGAACACCAGCACGAGGCTCTCCTGGATGTAGAGGGACCAGCCCCACCCGTGCCCCGCGACCTGCGCCAGCGCGGTGACCAGCGTAAAGGCCGCGAGATTGATGATCAGGGCGCCCCATGCCTCGCGGCGCTCGAGGTACAGCGCGGCCTGCAGCGGCGCGATGAGATACGCACCGTACAGCACGTGGCCATTCGGTCCCATCGCGAACAGCACCGCGGAAATCAGCAGGCAGCCGACGACGAGATTGAGCTGCGCGTACCACGGCTCGAAGGCGACGCGCTCCACCAGGCGGCGAACACCGGCGTTCGCGGCCACGAAGCTCGCCGCAAAGCCGAGGATGAACCACCACGAGATCGGCGTGATCCCGGCGAGCTTCATGGCGATCAGCAAGGCGATGCCGAAACCCACGAATCCCCAACGGGCCCGAGTGTTCGCGAGCACGTATTGCCGCTGTTTGGCGAATCGTTCCTCGTGGAGCTGCGATTCGAGGCTGATCACATGCGGAACAGGTAACTGGCCTTCAGGAAGAAGCCGTCGCCGGTGCGTGAGAGACGCCGGAAGCTGAACGGATCGGGCTCGCTGAGCGAGGAGCCGTAGCCAAAGAAGAGCACCGTCCCCGGCGTCGGCTTGTAGGAGAACAGAAAGTCGTTGCGGAACTCCGTGTTCGTGCTGCGCCCCTGCGGGGTGCCGTTGACGATCAGCTGATCACCGGTCCGTGGATCGCGCAACGTGTCTCGCACCTGAGCGAAATACTGTCCGACATATCTAAAGAAGATGTCTCGCGTGAGCTGATACTCGACTTTGAGCCGGGGAATGTTGGCTGTCGAGAACCAGCTGCCGTCTGCCGCGCGCGCGATGACCTGATGTGGCCATTGCCCCTCGAAGCGCAGCGACGATGTCGGCTTAAAGGCCAGCGCGATGAAGAGATTGAGCGCGCGGCCTTCGGAGGCTTCGGCGAAGATCGGCCCGGACACCCGCCCGAGACTGAGATCCATCTTCAGGGTGCGGTTGGGCGTGCTGAGGGCGGCACCACCGCCCCACAGATTGTACAGGCCATGCGGAACCGCAAACGGCACCGGCGTGCCGGCGGCGTCGACCTGGTAACCGGTGTAGTCCGGAGGGTCGAATCGCTGATGGGAGTTGCTCCAGAGCGCGGTAACGAACCACCCGCCCCTGACGTTCAGCTGCAGCTGCTGCGTAATGCTGCCCTCGAGGGTGCTCCGCAGATCGAGGAAGTCGTCGTAGCGCCACGTCGGCTGAATCAGGATGTAGGTGGTGGCGTTCTCGAGCAGCGCGCCCGGCTTCCCATAGCGCGTGAACCGATTGAAGATGCGTCCTTGAACGACGTTCACGCGGTTGACGAAACCGCTCGCCGCGGCAAAGTCGCGGCTGAAGCCCACGAACTCCCCATGGTTGCCGTAGGAACGCCCGGTGAAATCGTAGAGTGTGGCGTCCCACAACGTGCCGGTGCGCAGTCCCGAGCCCACGGTGTCGTGGGTCCACGATCCGGCGACCTGCACCGACGTAAACCAGCGCTTCAGCCAGATGATACGGGCGTCCACACCCAGCACACGATTCGACGCGTTGCCTTCAATGCGGTCGGTGTAGGCGAGTCCCACGGTCGAGCTGGTGCCGAGATCGCGTCGCAGCCGGAGCAGGTTGACGATCGGATGGTCGCCCGTGGCGGACAGGTTGTTGTCGTCGACCGCGCCGATGTAGGCGACTCCGGTTCCGCCGACCTTCCCGGTGAGCTTTGCTCCGCCGACGGGAGAACTGATCCGCCGGGTATAGATCAGCGCGTTGGGCGTATCGAACTGCTCGAGTCCCTCGAGAAAGAACGGGCGCTTTTCGGGAAAGAACACCGCGAACCGCTCGTTCACCGTCACCTGACCGACGTCGGCCTCGACCTGCGAGAAGTCCGGATTCGCCGTTCCGGTCAGGCTCAAGTTCTGCGTGACCCCCCAGCGCAGACTCACGCCCAGCTGCGGATCGACCTCACCGTAATGGTATGCGGAGGACCCCCCACCCCCAGGCGTGCCGTCGACGCGGGAGGTGAACTCCGGGCTGACGTCCATGACCAATCCGCGGTGCATCCCGGTCAGCCCTTTCAGCGTGCCGGATTGGATGAGGAAGCTCGCGCTGGCACGAACCACCGGCGTCCACGTGTCCTCGTAGGCGGTGTGCTGCGTGACGCGAACGATCTGAATTCCCCAGTCCTGTGTCTCGCCGCTCTGATAGCGCACACTCTTGAACGGAATGCGGACCTCCACCTCGAAGCCGCTCGGCGTCACACGACCCTTCGATTCGTAGACGTAATCGGGATTCAGATCGACGACGCCATCGAAACGACCGCCCGCATTCCCCCCGCCGGCGGCTCCGGCAATTCCTTCACTGCGTACACCATCCTGCTGCGCGCCGAGCGGGTTCACCGCAAAGAGCAGCGCGCGGCGTCGGTCGAGGAACGTGTCGAGCAGGATTTGGATATTGTCATCGGCGCCGATGTTGTCGCGGTCGGCGAGGGTCGCCCGCACGACATTGCCGTGCGACTCGTAGGCGCGGATGCCGAAGTAGACAGCATCGGAGGCGTAGAAGACGAGTACGTCCGTCGAGTCTTCAGCCGGCCGGCTGTCGACGGGCCGGTACTGACTGAATCCCTTGAGCAGCGCCGCCTGATGCCAGACCTCCTCGTCGAGCACGCCGTCGATGCGCACCGCTGCTTCGAGGCGCGGCACGCGCACGTCGAGCTGACGGAGGTGGCCGTCGTACACTGGTTGCTGGGTGCCCGCCGATTGCAGAACGGTGAGAAGAACGGTGAGCATGGAACTAAAACTACAACGTGAAACGCGGAATGCGGAATGCGAAATGTCTGAAGCGAGTGACGATTCGTCAGGTCAATTTCGCATTCCCCATTTCACATTCCGCATTACTATTCGTACCGCAGCGCGACGATTGGATCCAGGCTCGCCGCCCGCCGCGCGGGCCAGATGCCGAAGAACAACCCCACGATCGCGCTGAAGATGAACGCAATCAGGATGGCGAGGATGCTTATCGCCGTGTTCCAGTGCGCGAGCTTAGACAAGGCGATCGCGCCGAGCGTGCCGAAGAGAATGCCGATAATGCCTCCGGCGAGACACAAGACGAGGGCCTCGACGAGGAACTGGAACAGGATATTGAAGCTTGTGGCGCCCAACGCCTTGCGCACGCCGATCTCGCGCGTCCGCTCGGTGACCGACACCAGCATGATGTTCATGATCCCGATGCCGCCGACGAGCAGGCTGACAGCCGCGATCCCGGCAAGCAGGTAGGTGAACGTCTTCGCGGTGTCCTGGAACGTCGAGAGAATGTCCGACTGGTTCCGGATCTGGAAATCGTTCTCGCCGCCCGGCCGGATCTTATGCTCGCGCCGCATCACGCGCTCGATTTCGATCATCGCCAATGTCATCTGCGGCACGCTCGCCGCATCGACGGTGATGGACCGCAGGCGATCGGTCCCCATGATGCGGTAGCGGCCCGTCTGCAACGGAATCAGGATCTGCTCGTCCGGATTTCCGAATCCGCCCGCCGAGCCCTTCGCCGATAACACGCCGATGATCTCGAAGGGAATTCCCCGAATCTGAATCTCCTGCCCGATCATCGCGGCTGGATTCCGGTTGAACATGTCCGGAATCGCCGAGCCGAGTACGGCGAAACGGCGCCGTCCCTCGTCCTCCCCAGCCGTGAACATCCGGCCGGCCGTCATCGTGTAGTTCTTGACGGTCGCGTAATTGGGCGTCGTGGCCACGATACTGACGTTGCCGTTCTGCCCGCCAAGCTTGATCTGCATGTTGCGGGTCAGCTCGGGCACGACGCCTTTGACGTAGCGGGCGTCGCGCGCCAGCGCGGCCGCGTCGTCCACCGTGACGCTGACGCGCTGGTCGAACATGATCGCGATCCCGCCCCGGAACGACTGTCCCGGATAAATCGACAA
>WNFU01005526.1_pt1 | contig 31451 bp, 24 predicted proteins | sample 5400121 | NCBI WGS metagenome assembly WNFU01 (sample SAMN13153360, study PRJNA577476) | soil metagenome | isolation source: 100 cm soil or saprolite under grassland replicate 1 | place: USA:California | collected 2016-06-15
TGCCAATAAATGATTTATTCGACGTTCCTATCAGAATGGGAAACTCAGGTAAGGCTTCTCGCAATCGATCCAACTTTGCAACCAGTGCCACATTTTGTTTCAGGGTTTTTCCGAAGCCGATTCCCGGATCGATCGCCAGGCATTCCGGCGCTACTTGTTTTTCGGTGGCGGTCGCTATACTGCGACGGAGCCCATTGACAACGTTCTCAAAGACATCATCTACTGGAGCCTGTCGATGCATGGCCTCGGCAGAGCCCCGCGAATGCATCAGCACCAGACCGGCTCTCATTCTTGCTACCTCGTCAGCGATATGATCGTCGAATCTGAGGCCGGACACATCGTTAACGATCGCCGCGCCCGCTTCGAGCGCTGCCCGCGCGACCTTAGCCTTTGTGGTGTCTATGGAAATAGGAACAGAAGAGCTTTTTGCCAGGATTCGGATGATCGGAAGAACGCGAGAAATTTCTTCTTCTGTTGATACAGCTGAGGCACCAGGACGTGTTGACTCACCACCAACATCGATGATGTCGGCGCCTTCGGTGATCATCTGCTCGGCGTGTTTTAAAGCGCTATCTGGAGCTAGAAAGAGAGAGCCATCGCTGAAACTATCTGGCGTAACATTAAGAATGCCCATCACCAGGGTGCGCTCGCCGATGGGCAAGACACCGCCGGCGATCTGCCAATTGCGGTTTCGAGTTGGCCTGGCATCCATGCTGACGAATCATAAGCGCAAAGGGGAATTGGGAACAAAGAGCAAAACAACAAGAAGTTGAGAACTCACAAAAAAAGGAACGGTGTGAGTGCCGTTCCTTTTTTAGCTGACTTCGCTGTGCCGCGCTCACGCAGGAGCAGGATTCCCGCCGGTAATAGGTGGCAGGATTGGTTTGAGCGGTTTAGCTGATGGTTCTTTCAGCTGCGGCCGATCCTGATCAGTGGTGCCAGGATCAGGAACAGGTGGCTGATCGTCTAGTGGCAAGCCGGCAACTATGCGACGAATCTCAACCCCATCGAGAGATTCCCGCTCCAGCAGACACTCGGCCAAACGTATCATTACATCTCGATTCTCCTGGATGATGCTTTTGGCCCGTTCGTATTGCGCCGTGATAATGCTCTTAACCTGCTGGTCAATCCTGATTGCCGTCTCTTCGGAAAAATCCCGATGTTGAGCAATCTCGCGCCCAAGGAAGATTTGCTCCTCTTTCTTTCCAAACGTCAGCGGACCCATTTCAGACATGCCATATTCACAAACCATGGCCCGCGCGAGTTCGGTTGCGCGCTCAATATCGTTTGAGGCTCCGGTGGTAATACTGCCCAGGAAAGTTTCTTCAGCGATACGACCGCCCATAAGGATGGCGATCTGACCAAGCAGATATTCTTCACTATAGTTATGGCGGTCACCTTCAGGCAATTGCTGGGTGAGACCAAGTGCCATGCCTCGCGGAATTATAGTCACCTTGTGAACGGGGTCGGCATTGGGCACCTTTAAACCGACTAACGTATGACCTGCTTCATGATACGCAGTAACACGCTTCTCCTCGTTGGAGATGACCATACTCTTGCGTTCAGCGCCCATCAAAACCTTGTCTTTGGCTAACTCGAAGTCACCCATCGCCACCAGCTTCTTATTGTAGCGCGCGGCGTTCAGCGCGGCCTCATTAACCAGATTCGCAAGATCAGCTCCAGTAAAGCCGGGTGTACCGCGGGCGATGACACTGATGTCAACATCCTCTCCCAACGGGATTTTGCGAGTGTGAACTTTTAAAATACCTTCGCGCCCACGCACATCCGGACGCGAGACAACAACTCTGCGATCAAATCTGCCAGGTCGCAGCAACGCTGGATCGAGAACATCGGGACGGTTTGTTGAAGCAATCAGAATCACGCCATCGTTTGACTCAAATCCATCCATCTCAACAAGCAACTGATTCAGGGTCTGCTCGCGCTCATCGTGACCGCCTCCCAGACCAGCGCCGCGGTGACGTCCTACGGCATCAATTTCGTCGATGAAGATGATACACGGTGCATTCTTCTTGCCTTGCTCAAAAAGGTCCCGCACTCGAGATGCGCCAACGCCAACAAACATTTCCACGAAATCAGAGCCAGCGATCGAAAAGAAGGGAACGTTTGCTTCACCCGCAATTGCCCGCGCTAGTAATGTTTTTCCGGTACCCGGAGGCCCCATCATCAGAACGCCCTTCGGAATACGTCCCCCGAGCTTCTGAAATTTCTGAGGTTCTTTGAGGAATTCAATAATCTCTTGTAATTCCTCTTTAGCTTCCTCCACGCCTGCAACGTCTTTAAAGGTGACACGCTTTTGCTGGTTATTGAGCAGCTTTGCACGCGATTTGCCGAAGCTCAGGGCTTTGTTGCCGCCTGACTGCATCTGCCGAAGCATGAAAACCCAAATACCGATAATGAACAGCAGAGGAGCCCAGGTAATCAGCATTGGCCAAATATAGCTGCTGCCAGACTCTTCCTCGACCTTTTCGACTCTTGGTTTGCTGTTTACGTTTTCTCTCGCCGCTTTAAGAATGTCGTTCTTTGCCGCATCATTTGTTAGCTGAACGCGATATTCCTGGCCTCGTTGGTCGACAGCTACGGTCTCATTTTGTTTTACGGTGAGCGACTTCAACTCACCACTTTGAATCTTTTGATCGAGCACCGTGAGATCAATTTGCTGGGAATTCTTCCCCTGCGGATTCACGAGCTTGTAAAGCAATAACGCTCCCGCGACAATCAACAACCAAAATATTATTTGTCTAGCTGTAGAACTCAATGTCATCAACTCCTCCGGTGCGGATCATAACCTATTTCCGCATCATTGTCGCTCTTTGAATAGGAGCGTTTTGACCCAATAGCACCTGTGATTGTTTCCTCCCATAGCCCCGTCTTGGATGCCACTGCGATTGTTCCAGGTTGTGTAACAATGGTGTCCAAGCGTGCACGAAATCAGCCCGACGACCCAAGTCCTGGGGTAACTCCCATTCGCTTATTGAAGTTTCCGAAAAATCCGCTTGGCATGTTGCGGTGAAGGAGGGTGCCTGGGAGAACCTGGGAGAACCCTGTCCGCCAGGCTAAGCGTTCTCGGTGGCATGACAGTGAATGGCCTGTTGCTGCCCATCGCTGCCCTTCCGGGTAAGCCCGGAAAGTGATAACCGCCTTATCGTTGAGCCGGCGGCGTGCGTCATCAAGGATTCTAGAGGTCAAAAGCACCTTTTTCAACCTTTTTTGACAGACAGTTCAATCCACCCACGCCGCCTGATGACTTTTGTTCCATTGGGCAGATGCACTTCGCGACCCCCGCGCATGCCGTCGAGGAGAGCCTCAACTCCCTTTAAATGAACCATTTCCAGTCGGCGGAGGTCACCTCGTCCGAGCGCCAACCACAGTCCGGCTTCCGCTGACAGGGCTACTACATCTTCTCTTAATAGTGTGGCGGTGCGAGCAAGAGCTTCCACAATCTTATTGTTGAATAAATGCATCAGCGGTAATAACTGCTTGCGAACCTTGACCCTCGTAAATTTCAGATCGTGGTTCATCTCATCTACCCGGAAGTGAATCCTCCGGGAGCGGCAATAATCCTCTGTATCTGCACGTCGAGCCCACGAAAGCAGTGGGCGCACCAGCCGGAGATGTGAACCCGCTTCAAACGCACGCACAGGCTCGACGCCTGCCAGGCCCTCGGCGGCGCTGCCACGTAGCAAACGCATCATTATTGTTTCAGCCTGATCATCGAGCGTGTGAGCAGTCAGTAGAATTGTGGCTCCTTTTTTCTCGGCCGCTTTCTTTAAGAATTCATAGCGCACTCGTCTCGCCGCCTGCTCCAGGTTGTCTGCCGTCTTACGAGCCCGCAACTTCACATTGGCTCGGTCAACTACACAAGTGCAGCCAAGCTCCTGCGCAAGGTTTACGACCCACTCAGCGTCTTCCTTACTGGCTTTGCGTAGTGCGTGATCCAGATGTGCAACCATTAGCTCCAGCTGAAGTTTTTTTGCCTTCACGAGCTCAACCAGAGCAACAAGCAGCGCTGTTGAGTCAGCACCACCTGATACAGCAATCACAATCTTTTCGTTTTCAACTGGTAGAGCTAATCGATTCCATTCAGCTTGCAGACGTTCCGCGAAACTGGACAGACGAACTCGGCGGGTATATTTTCGCGGCACTTTAATCGGTCGGATGCTCATTCAGGGATTGTCAAACTGTGGGAGTATCCCAGTCAACTGAAACGAACGCCAAAACAGTCCATGCCAAGAATGAGTCACTTGATGAAATTCGAAGAAAGGGTCGGTGAGTTTGACGTCAGGAATACTCTCAGGCTTGAAACTGCGGTACCAGAAACACAAGGATCTCGACCGCTACGAAGCTGAAACACTTTAATGAAAGAATCGCGTTGATTTAGGTTTAGAAGAGCCAATCCTATACGAAATATTCCTTTAAGTCGTTGAGAGTTCACTTTGAATCGGAAGTCCATGGGGTGGAAGATGAAATTAGCAAAACAGGCAGGATTCAATGAATGGCTCCTTGGCGCAACGATTCTGTGTCCAACATGCGGTTTTATGTGGCTCGTTCCTAATCTCCACGCGGGTGAAAGATATCTTTGCAGGCAATGTAGGTGCGAAGTCACTCCTCAACCAAGCTCCGCTAAGAAACTTGACCCTAATAACACCAAAAATAGAAGTCAATAGATACTTTATCGAGCAACTGACTGCGTGCCATTTCGTGTCCTTGTTGACCCACAGAGTTCTTTATTCCGTATAGACTCCTAGCTGGGCAGTTTACTGGTTAACCGTTTCCGGTTTACTATTTCCTTGTCCTGGACTTCTCCCGAACACATTTCATCGAGGATACCGAATGAATTTAAGAAACTTAGTGTGTGCACTTATCCTTGCGCTGTTTACAACTACACCTTTTCCCATCAGCAGTCTTGCTGACGAAGGTATGTGGACTTTCAACAATGTGCCGAAGGTTGAGATTAAACGAAAGTACGGTTTTGAGGTAACTGATGATTGGTTGCGGAAAGTCCAACTAGCGTCCGTGCGTTTTAATAACGGTGGCTCCGGCTCTTTCGTTTCTTCGACCGGTCTGGTGCTCACCAACTACCATATTGTAGAAGACATCATTGGCGAGTTGAGTACCTCCGAGAAAGATTATGCGAAAGAGGGCTTTGTTGCTCAGAGTCAAGCTGAGGAAATGAAGGCCCCCGGTCTGGAATTGAATGTTTTGCAAAGCATTGAAGACGTTAGTGATCGCGTCAACGCCGCAGTCAAGGAAGGGATGTCACCAGGTGACGCGAGTCTGGCGAGACGCGCAGCCATAAGTGCTATAGAAGCTGACTCGACAAAGGCTACCGGTCTTCGCAGTGATGTAGTTACTCTCTATCAGGGTGGGCAATACAACCTTTATCGATACAAGAAGTATACGGATGTACGGCTTGTCTTTGTGCCGGAGTTTCAGGCGGCATTCTTTGGTGGCGATCCAGATAACTTCAATTTTCCGAGATTTAATATCGATATGTCGCTGGTCCGCATTTATGAAAATGATCAGCCCGTGAAGGTTGAGAATTACTTCCGGTGGTCAAAAACGGGGGCGAAGGAAGGTGAACTGGTTTTCGTTACAGGTCATCCAGGCAACACGTCTCGCTTGAACACCGTCGCGCATTTGGAGTCGTTAAGGGATGTTAGTTTTCCGCTGTTACTCCGCATGCTGGACTCACGACGGGACTCCTTGAAACAGTACATGTCCCAGGGCGAGGAACAGACGCGTCGGGCTCAAAACGAGCTGAACTCAATTGAAAACGCGATCAAAGTTTACAAGGGGCAGATGCTGGGACTGCAGGATAAAAAGCTGATGGCCAAGAAGCTTGCTGCGGAGCAGGCATTGAGAACGTCGATCAATGCGGATCCGAAAAAGAAGACAGAATACGGTGGCGCGTGGGAGGCAATTGCGAAGGGAAGAAAGGACCTCGCCAGTTACGAGCGGGATCGCCGGTTCCTTGAATTGGCCGCAGGTTTTAACACGGTCCTCTTCGGCTACGCGCGAACACTCGTTAGAATGGCTGAAGAAAACGAAAAACCGAATACCGAGCGCCTGCCTGAATTTACCGACGCAAAACGTGCGTCCCTAGAACTCCTTCTCTATTCCAGCGCGCCTGTTTACGATGACTTCGAGCAAATGAAACTCGCCAATTCGCTGACCTTCATGCAAACCGAATATGGAGCAAGTCAAGCGCTGGTGCAGAAAGTATTAAAAGGCGAAACGCCCGAGGCACGTGCGAAGGAGCTGATCGAGGGCAGCAAATTAAAGGACGTTGAGTTTCGCAAGCAGCTTGCTGGCGGTGGTCGAAAAGTACTTGATGAAGCGCACGATCTTATGATTGAGCTGGCCAAGAGCATCGATCAAGAATCACGCGCAGTACGGAAGCGTTACGAAGATGAGGTCATCAGCGTTGAACGAACCAACTACGCCAAGATTGCACGAGCCCTCTTCGATAAAGAGGGGACCAAGCTCTACCCTGATGCAACGTTTACTCTTCGTCTCTCCTATGGTGCAGTAAAAGGTTATAAGGAGAATGGAAAGTTGGTTCCACCATTTACAACTTTGGGCGGACTCTATAGTCGCTCAGCTAAATTTCAGCACCAGTTTCCTTACAATCTCCCGCCCCGGTGGATGGAGAAGGAGAAAGCCATTAACGCGGCGACGCCTTTCAACTTCGTTTCCACCAATGACATCATCGGTGGTAACAGCGGCTCTCCTACGATTAACCAGAACCGAGAGTTAGTGGGACTAATCTTCGACGGCAACATCCAATCTTTGGTGGGAAACTTTGATTACGACGAGTCGATAAACCGATCGATTTCGGTTGACGTGAGGGCAATGCTTGAGGTCTTGCGCAAGGTATTCAACGCGAATGAGATTGCCGATGAATTAACGAAGGGTTGAGGCTTAATGATATTTACTCAGCTTGAATTGTCCAGTCGCATCTGAACCCGTCGTTTTCGAGCAGTGGCAAAATTTCTATCTTCGGAATTCTTGTGGCCGGATATCAGACCGCCCGCACAACTACATTAACACTAAGACTCTCTTTTGCGGTTCCTCTATAAACGCCCCGAGTAGGCGGTACATCCGAATAGTCGCGTCCAACTCCGACCCGAACATAGTTCATGTTTTGCTCGCAATTGTGGGTCGGGTCGAGCGAAATCCAGCCGCGGCCATTCACAAATGCATCAACCCAGGCATGCGAGGCAGCATTGTCGAGTAGTGAGGAATCCGTACCCTGGCTTTCCCGAGCAACGCTGGAAGAAGCAGCAGTAGCCTTTAGGCTTTCCGATTCCAGGTTTTCGCGAGAGCCGGGAGGCGCATCAAGATCGTCAACCAGCGAGGACAACTGATGCTCGTTTGAACCACTGCTTTGAGTTGTTTCGTCCGCTTTTTCATTCTCTTCCGGGCTATACAGATAACCACTAACATAGCGGGCCGGAATTCTCGCCGCCCGACATGCCGCCAAGAGGATATGCGCGAAATCCTGGCAGACACCGCGACCAAGGCTGAGTGCTTCCGGTGCAGTAGTGCGAACATGAGTTGCGCCGCGCTCATATTGGAGTGAACTGTAGAGTGCACCCATCAATGCAAAAGCCGTCGCCGACTGATCATGAGGTACGACATGTGGAGCGGCAAAGCTTCGAATCTCCTCGTTTAAAGGCGTATATTTTCCTGGGGTCAGATAATCGAAGCTGTCAAGTGCAGACAGTTCCCGCTGCTCATCAACAAAGACATCACTTAAAGACACGTCACTTGACGCTTTTACTACTACCCGGTCGTGCGACTGCAATGTGTCGAAGTGATGGACGAGATTGCCAAAACGATCCGTGTACTGCATCACCTCTCCGCTGGGTTGGGTAACCAGCTTAAACCTGAGGCATCGTTGTCCCGCGCCCTCCAACGGCCTCAGGCGCATCTCCGTGTAAGCTTCGCTTATTGGTTCTTCGTAACTGAAGATAGTCGTGTGCTCGATGTGGAGTTTCATCGCCATTCGCTTTTCGAGATTCGCTATTTCACTGTTGCTGCTGCGACTGCTGTTGTCGAGGTGGATACTGAGTCTGCAGAATAACCTGGGTGTTGAAATAGGTCTGCGTGATTTCATTGCCCGCCTGATTAAGCCGCAAGAGTAGTCGATCCAGGTAGGGATGCATGTTTTGATCCAGAACTTCGTTAATTTCCAGGTAGTCCATTTCCGCGCAGATACGCCCAAGCGTACGTTGTGGACTAAGGAGATTACCCTGCCTAATGGCATCGCCAGAAATCAGATTTACAGATCGAAGCGCACGCTGAAGACAATAGGCAACAGCGCGGGGAAACTCCTGGCTGAATAAAAGAAACTCCGCAACACGAGCGGCGTGGAGTTGCGAGGCATGAGTCTTGCGGAATGCTTCAAAGGCACTGCACGAGCGCAGCATGGCGATCAATTGCAGCGAGGCTTCTGGTCCCTCACTGAGAACATTCACAGCGGCATATTTCACATCGATGATCCGTACGGTTTTGTCAGCACGTTCCAGGTGTTTCCCCAGCTGAATGAATTCATAGGGTTCGCTATGGGCCATCGTTTCATTGGTAATTCCCTGGAATGCCTGAGAGCCGTGTCGAATTTGATCAAAGAAGTCATACGGTCCGCGCGCAGCGATCTCGCGTTTAAGATCACGCACCAGAAAATAAAGCCGGTTCAAGTGTTCCCACATTTCCGTGCTGATCTGTTCACGCACACTGCGGGCATTTTCACGGGCGAGCGCGATACAGCTGGTAACAGCGTTTGGATTGCCGGGGTGCCAGAGCAGAAACTCGCTGACATGGCGCGCGTTATATTCTCCAAATTCCTGCCTGAAAAGGGAGTCATCTCCAGTGATAGCGATTATTGGTCGCCAGGCATTCTGCGAATCTTCTACCTTTGCATCAAGAAGGGTATGAAAATTTACAGTCAGGATTCGGGTAATATCTTCCGCCCGTTCCACGTATCGGGACATCCAGTAAAGCGTATCAGCTACTCTGGAAAGCATAGCGTTAACAGTAATAATGCACACCAAGCGACACGAATAAACGGTCAAGGCTTCTTCAGCTTAGGACCGCCTTTGCCGGACGCAGCTTAGTCATTGAGAACCCAGGTATCTTTACTGCCGCCACCCTGAGAAGAGTTGACAACCAGAGAACCGCTGCGCAACGCCACGCGAGTCAAGCCGCCCGGTACCAGAGTGGTCTTTTCGCCACACAAAATATAAGGACGAAGATCAACGTGACAACCATACAATTTTCCGTTTTGATAGGTCGGATGGCGACTTAGCTTGACGATCGGTTGGGCTATGAAATTCCGCGGATTTGCCGTGACCATACTTCGGAAGTTCTCGCGTTCCGTTTGCGAAGCATGGGGACCGACGAGCATTCCGTAACCACCGCTTTCGTTGACCGATTTCACTACTAACTGGTCCAGGTTATCCAGGATGAATTGGCAATCGCGATCATGCATGGCCAGGTAAGTCGGCACGTTTTCCAGAATTGGTTCTTCGCTCAGGTAATAACGGATCATGGCCGGAACATAGGCGTAAACTGCCTTATCGTCGGCCACCCCGGTACCCACGGCATTAGCCAGGGTTACATTGCCGGCCCGGCAGGCATTCAGGAGTCCGGCGCAACCCAGCAGGCTACTCGAGTCAAAGGCTAAGGGATCGAGGAAATCATCGTCGATACGTCGATAGATCACGTCAACGGGTTTCAGCCCTTTGGTGGTGCGCGTGTAAACGCGATTGTCGTGGACCGCCAAGTCACGGCCCTCAACTATTACAATACCCATCTGGCGAGCCAAAAAGGTGTGTTCAAAATAGGCTGAGTTGAAGATGCCCGGCGTCAGGATCACGACCGTCGGATCCGGATTATCTCGCGGTGCCACAGAACGAAGCGTATTCAGTAATTCCTGCGGATAATGCTCGATCGCCCGAACTCCGTAACGCTGAAACATCGCGGCGAATGTGCGCTTCATCGCTTGACGGTTTTCGAGCATGTAGCTGACACCGGAAGGAGAGCGCAGGTTGTCCTCGAGCACAAAGTAATTCCCTTTGTCATCACGAACCAGGTCAGTACCTATAATGTGAGCGTAAATGTTCTTAGGTACGTTGATACCGATCATCTCCCGGCGAAAATGTTTAGCCCCGAGCACCAGCTCTGTGGGAATGATCTTAGCCTTAAGTATCAATTGATCATGATAGATGTCATGAAGAAAGTGGTTGAGTGCGGTAACCCGCTGGATTAAACCACGTTCCAGCTTGGACCACTCTGCTCCTGGGATGATCCGCGGAATGAGATCGAAGGGGAAGATCTGTTCGATTCCCTCCGTCTTCTGACCGTAAACGGTGAAGGTGATGCCCTGATAAAGGAAGGAAACATCAGCATATCCCCGTCGTTCGTTGAAGGCTTCGGGGGTCATTTCTGCCAGTCGTTCATACAAGCGCTGATAATGCGGGCGGGGCTGGCCCGCTTGCGAGAACATTTCGTCAAAGAAATCGCCAAGTTCGTAACGATCGGTCAAGTCGTGGTGGTTTTCGGGGATGTTGTCGGTCATTGGCGTGTTGTGACTGAAGTAATTTATATCCTTTGCAGGGTTCGCTCTAATAAATTTTCTTTATCCTTCGGTTAAACGCACGTACCCGGGCGCTATCACCGCATAAAACGCAGAAAAACGGAGGTCGGTAGATTCGACACCGATCCAGAAACTTTCACGACGCAGACATGAAAGACACTTTGAAAGGCCAATCAGTGGAGGATGAGCCGGGGTTTTGGAAGTGGCGGTTTTAACTGCGGACTGAGTGCCTCAAGCGGCGCGACCAGCCAAATGCGCGATCATTGCGACCAATTGGCCGGAGCTCACGGGCTTGGCAATATGCATCTGATACCCGGCCGCGAGAGCGCGTTTGCGGTCCTCTTCCCGCGCATAGGCGGTGAATGCCGCAGCCGGTATGCGTCCACCTCTTTCGGCAGGTAACGACCGAATTTTATTAATCAAGCTGTATCCGTCTTCGCCCGGCATGGCAATATCGCTCATCAAAACATCGGGCATCCAGTATTCCAACGTTGCGAGCGCCTCGCTTGCTGATTCACAGGCTTTTACCTCCGCACCGGTCCGAGCGATTACGGTACTGATAATCTGGCGCGCATCCGGTTCGTCATCAACTACCAGCACCCTTAAGCCATCCAGGGCAGGCGAGGAATTAATGACGTTTTGACCACTTTGGTTCAGCGAAGAATCAACTCTTACGGAAATGATAGGAAAGGTCGCTGAAAAGGTGGCCCCTCGACCCTCCCCCGGACTCTCGGCATGCACGGTTCCTCCGTGAAGTTCCACCAAATGGCGAACAATAGCAAGCCCCAGACCTAGTCCGGCATAGCCGCGGGTCGTAGAGCTATCAGCCTGGCGAAAGCGATCAAAGACTTGAGGTAGAAACTCAGAACTAATCCCCTTGCCGCTGTCGGTCACAGTGAGTCTCGCGTGAGAGTCGAAGCGCTGCAGCATAACCTCTATCCGACCACCTTCTGGTGTGAACTTCACCGCATTGGAAAGAAGATTCCAAACTATTTGTTGAATGCGGGCAGCGTCGCCGGAAATGGCGCCTATCGCCGGACTTTGACGATAGTTCAATTGAATAGATTTAGCATCCGCTGCGGGCCGCACAACGCTAATCGCGCCTTCTATCGCCGAGGAGATATCGATGGGCCGAACGTCAAGGTGAAGCTTTCCGGAAATAATTCGCGATACATCAAGCAAGTCATCGATTAATTGTGTTTGCACTTTGGCGTTACGTTCAATAGCAGCTAAGCCTTGCTGGAGGACAGATTTATCCAGCGGAGAATCCCGGAGCAGGCAGGCCCAGCCGAGTAACGCCGTTAGCGGTGTACGAAGCTCGTGTGAAAGGGTCGCCAGGAATTCGTCTTTGATACGGTTTGCGGCTTCTGCATCCGCCCTGGCCCGCTGTTCACGAAGGAGTAATTGCCCTCGTGCTTCTTCAGATCGTTTAAGTTCGTCTATATAACGTGAAAGTTCCTCGACATGTCGTTGAGCGAGTTCCGCCTGTTTACCGGAGGCCTCGATATTCTTCAGATAAGTGCGATAAGTAAAATAAATAATACTGATGATCGGAACAGTGGCAATCACGGCGTAAAAACCAAGTGTGCCAATCAAGCGGGCGATAATCCCGGCCGCGGAGGCGCCGGCGAAGTAAGTAATGGATGTCCACAGATAATAGGTTTTCCACGTTTGCCAGATCGACTCATGAATCTTGGAAGACTTCTCTACTGCTATTAAAGTGGTATTAGCTACGTACTGCACCAGCGCCATAACACAAATGGCAATGAAGAAATTGGCTGAATAGCCGGTGGCAACGATATTAACTGGAGGGCCAAAGAGGAAACGCAGCACGGTAGCAGTAAGAAAAGTAGAGGTGGCTAAAACCGCCGAATTGAGGAGAATAGTCCGCAGCCTCTTGCTAATCTGAAGAGTGGTGCAGACGCCTTCAAGCGCCGACATCATAATTGCCGCTGGCCCACCATACAGAAGCATCGTTAAGAAAATAAAGGTATCGGCAACTGTTATTCTCCCGCTGACCCGGGGAATCTTGACGGCCACTTGCGAACTTATGACAACCATCGAGGCAAGCAGGAGAAAGCGAAGATCAAGACGACCAAACGGTAATTGCCGGAGAGCAAAGATCGCAATCGCTGAGCCAAAAACCACCATTGCCCAGGTATAGAATTTAGCGAAACGCTGTTGCTCCATGATTACCCTCCCTAATTATCGATTATGCCTGGTCGAGAGCCGTGTTGCTGAACTTTTTGGTCAAGGAAATATTCTTATTTTGATCCGGGAAAGCCGCTCGCAGAACTGCTGAGACGTGTAGCAAGTTAAACATAATCCGGGGCCGAATTATTCCTTGGAATTGACTCGTCCGGAGAAATCCACAAACCCACTGCTGTGGGTGGTTCACCAGCGAAAGCGGTTCGCACCTCAGAGCGAGCGACGTGCCTTATAGTGTAGTTGGCTTAGGCCGTGCGACCGGCCCAGTAAGACGTTGAAACTAGAAATTATTCAGCAATTAATGATTCAATTCGCCGAATACTGTCCCTAAGCTCTGCAAAAACTATCTCTTAACACCACCTTGATTGCTTCCTAATAATCGAAGCAATCTGTGCCGTCGTCCACTTCGATATCCATTGATGATGTATCGTCGCCACTTACTGTAGCGGACTGGGCCTGCAAAATCATGTCGCCGGTAATGACGCCGTCTCCGGTAATGACACCGTCTCCGGTAATTACTCCGTCTGCCAGCAAATCACCTTCATTCAAACCAGTGGCCTGGTTAATGAGTTGACCGACACTCAGGAAGGCCACGCCGTCTCCAGTGATTACTCCATCGCTGGTCATTATCTGATCACCGGTGATCACGCCATCTGAAAGCATGCTGGTATCCCCGGTAATAACTCCATCTCCGGTAATCACCCCGTCGCCGAGCAGAGCACCCGAACGATAGACCGCCTGATATTTGGCGATCAGATTCGTGCCGGTGACATAGGTGTAATTAAGAATAAGTCCTCGTGACCAACTGAAAACTTGACCGGCGATGGTTGTTTGTGGCGTGGGCAGTGCGTCAGTATTAAGGAGGCTCTCGCCGAGAACCGTATTCGCGGTCAGATTGGTGCGAACCAGCTTGGCTAAACGCACGGCACCTTCGATATTGATTTCACCTGCGCCCTGCTCCAACATATTGAAGCCTCGCAGAGGCTGAGCCGAATACATCAGCAAAGCCTTGACAAGGTTTGGCGTTAAAGTTGGATTCGCTTGCAGCATCAGTGCGGCAGCACCTGCGGCAACAGGCGTTGCCATCGAGGTGCCGCTCAAATACATCATTTTGCGTTGATCATTGGGACTAACGTCAGCGTCCAATTGCGGGTGCTGTGTAACGAGTAAATTGTGAACCGCCTCAGCGTCCACCAGCTTATTGCCTGGCGCCACCAAATCAGGTTTTATCAGATTGTCGTAATGCCTGACCCCGGATTCATCGTCCCAGTAGCTGCGGGTTGGGCCACGAGAGCTATAGGAGGCAATACCGTCGTCGGTACGTACGTTGGTTCCGAAAGTATTCGCAGCGCCTATAGTAATTGCCGACGGCTCGTTACCAGGAGAGTGAATGTGTCCATAGGTCTTACTGCCGTTTCCGTTGGTGCCATTGTTTCCGGCAGCCGCCACCACAACAATTCCCGCATCCACCAATTTGCGCACTGCTCTACATACCGGGTCGTATTTGTAAGAATCCACAGCCGGCATTCCCAAACTCATATTGACCACGCGGATGTTATAGAGACCACGGTTGCTTAATACCCAGTCGAGAGCGCTCAGGACGCCAGAAGTCGATCCCACTCCCTGCGAATTTAGGACGCGCAGATTTAGAATCCCGGCATTTGGAGCAATACCGATGTATTTGGCCCGCGAAATACGGCCGTTGCCGGCAGCAATAGAGGCCACATGTGTACCGTGTCCATAAGGGTCGTCAGTACGTGACTCGCCCGTGAAATCCCGGCTAGCGAAGACCCGAAGATTATTTTCTCCATCGAGAAACGCTTTGTGCGCGGTATCTACGCCCGAATCCAAGACTGCTACGCCCACGCCTGTACCACTGATTCTGTGTCCCGTGCTGTCAGTGCCCAACCTGGCAATGTCCGCCCCTGTAGTGAGGGAAACATGGCCCAAAGTTCTTATTTCTTGGTCCAAAGAAACATGAAAGATGTCCTGCCGAGACGCTAGCGCGAGGGCCGCACTCGCTGGCATGGTAACGACGTGAGCACGAAAATTCTGAAATTGACGAACATCAGTTGCTCCGGCGTTTCTAACGTCAGAGTCCAGCGTGGCATCCCAATTCTCAACCGGTTGAATAATTACACGGACTAGATCATTACCAGCTCCCTTGTCCACCTTGTTCTTAAGATCATGTGATGCTTTACGTAGCTGACCGAGGTTTTCTCCAGATTGCGCGCTGGTAATGCCGCCTTTGGGAGTGAGGTATGCGTTCAGGGGAAGCAATAAACACACAAACAAAAACGTCAAGAGTAGAGGTCTTTTCATAAATACTCCAAACGGGTCGTGCAGGGGGACATTCATGACTGGGTTTTTAGCCTTGCTGACGGATCAACCGTTCAATGGGCGGACTCTTTAGGATTGTCAATAAGTCGGGGGATTAGGATTGTAACAAAGAAGTATAAACACTTGCAACCATTAAAAGCAGATTTTCTCACCTCCCCTAAGACCAGAAAACAGAACCTCCTAAGTGCTCAAACTGGGGAAAAACTGCAATTTCAAGCCAAAATTAGAGAATTGCTCGTTTTTTTAACCGTGCGGAACTGAAGCTGCGCCTAAATCTGAACCGTGGATCGCTCAAATGCTGTCCCATATACGCTGTTCTTTGCATTTTAGTTTGTTAAACGAGACCCAATCCGTAATATTGACTTTTGCTTTTAGTAACCCTTAACACCGGCAACCCTGGTGACTTCAATGCCATTCCGTTGGGAGGAGACCGCAAACTGACAAATCCGCAGGCTGGCCTGGCTTTCGACTTAGAGGGACCAGATTCCCACGCGCTCGTACAGCCACCCACACCCGCGTTTGACAGTCGCGAGCAGGCAGCTGAGATTTCGGAAAATTACTGGATGGCTCTGCTGCGAGACGTCCCATTTGCGCAGTACACCGTGAATCCAATCGCTAATGCTGCCGCCAAGGATCTTACGCTTTATGGGTCAGATTATAAAGGGGCAAAAATCGAGGATGCCGTTACGCCTGCCAATCTCTTTCGCGGTCTCAGTCCCGGCGACAGCAAAGGTCCATATTTCTCTCAGTTCTTTTACTAGCCTTGTTATTTTGGCGCCAACAAACTCGAGCAAAAAATCAACACCGTGAAATCACTCGCCGATGGTGGTAGCGATTACTTGACCGACTTCGCAAGCTGGCTGGCTGTGCAGCGCGGCTTCAGTCAGGGACCAGATCAGATTGATCCCGTCCCCAGATATATAGCATGCTGATCCTCATCCTCAAGCCTTTTCCAGACCCGCATACTTTTGCACCAGCTTCTTCTGCCCATAACCCGGAAAAGTTACCGTGAGTTTTAATGAGTCCCCAGTGCCTTCCCTGCGTAATACGAGACCCCGACCGTATTTAGCATGACGAACATATGACCCGGGGACAAAATCTGTCGTCTCAGCTCCAACGTCCCGTGGCTTTTTCATTTGATTGATACTGGCCGAACGTGGCAGTGACACTCCGGAGCTTCCCGCACGCCCGCGTTCTTCTGACCTGTTCGACTGGCCAAGTTGCTGGTTACGTTGGCGAAAGAATTCGGCAATTGAGTCAGCGCTGTCGTAGGTCTTGCCGGCATAAGGCTTCCGCTGTTTCCGGTATTCACCCTGCTCGTATTCGATCGTAGAAGATCCGCGAGCGAAGGAGAGCCACGAATTACCGCGCGTCAGATCTTCCATAAGCTCAAGTGGCATTTCGTTTAGAAACTGGGACGGTTCCGAAGCAAGCTCTTCACCATAAACCCTTCGTTTTATGGCGTGAGAAACATAGACGTATCTTTCCGCCCGTGTGATGGCGACGTAAAGCAGCCTCCTCTCCTCTTCCAACTCACCAGGATCGGAGGATTTTAATGCTCGCGAATGAGGAAAGAGTTGGTCCTCTAAGCCGACTATGAAGACTACGGGGAACTCTAATCCTTTGGCCGAATGAGCGGTCATGAGAGTTACGGGCGCGTCGCGTTTGTACTGATCAGCGTCTGAAACAAGCGCCGAATGGTCGATGAAGTCACGCAGTCCCTCGATACCTTGCTCGTCATAGTCTACGGCAGCGTTTACAAGTTCCTGCAAATTCTCGAGCCGTGCGTCCGCCTCGTCCGTTTTCTCCGTTTTGAGTGCGTTTTCATAACCAGTATCGAGAATAGCTGTTTTAACTACTTCTGAAACTGGTGACTCAGATTCGGTTTTTCCAGCATTGCTCGTATCGGAGGCTAGTTCTCCCAGTTTCTGAACAATTCTTTGAAAACTCTTTAGCGCGGAGATGGCCCGAGGGCTCAACGAACCGGGATTCTCGATTAACGAGGAGATGGTTTGCCAATGCGAGATTTCGTGATCTCTGGCTCGACGTTCAATCTCATCGCGAGTCTGTCGGCCGATACCGCGAGGGGGACTGTTAATGACGCGTTGTAGCGCTATCGAGTCATTCGGATTCAAGGCCAGCTTCAGATACGCAATGATGTCGCGCACCTCCATGCGTTCATAAAAGGAGAAGCCGCCCACAATATTGTATTGTAGGCCTGTGCGCCGCATCGCTTCTTCAAAAACGCGTGACTGCGAATTTGTTCGATACAACACAGCAGCGCGAAGATCGCCTCTCTCCTGTCGATGCTCAAGAATCTTTGACGCGACAAATCTTGCCTCGGATTCAGCATCGAAAGCCTGATAATAACGAACGCGATCACCGCGGGGATTGGAGGTCCACAGCTTCTTTCCCTTGCGCTCCGTATTATGCTTGACCACTGCTCCGGCGACATCAAGTATGGTCTGAGTTGAACGATAGTTCTGTTCGAGACGAATAATTTTGGCGGCGGGAAAATGTTTTTCGAAATTAAGTATATTGGTGATGTCTGCGCCGCGCCATTTGTAGATGGATTGATCTTCGTCACCTACAACGCCGATGTTCTGCTGTTTTTCGGTGAGGAGGCGAATCAGTGCAAACTGTAGCGTATTTGTGTCCTGGTATTCGTCAACGAGAATGTAGCGAAATTTATTATTATATTTCTCTCGTACCTCTGGGACCAGGCGAAGCAGTTGGACAGCCTTGATAAGGAGATCGTCGAAGTCGAGTGCATTGTTTGCGCGTAAGCGCTCTTCATACATCTTGTAAATTCTAGCCGTCGACACTCTACGCTCGTCAACGTACTCGGCGCGTGCCGCATAAGCATCCGTATCCTCTCCTCGATTTTTGGCGGCGCTAATGGCGCCCTGAACTGCGCGCGGGCCTAACTGTTTCTCGTCATAGCCCAGGTCCTTGATGCATCCCTTTATTAACCGCAAAGAATCATCCTGATCATAAATGGTAAAGGTACGTGTGTAGCCTTCATTTAACTTCTCAATATCCTGGCGCAGTATGCGTACACAGAGACTATGAAACGTTGAGACCCATGGAGTGCTGGCTTGCTCTTGCCCGCGAAGCAGTTTTTGCACGCGCAGGCGCATCTCTTCCGCGGCCTTATTGGTAAAGGTAACTGCCAGAATGTTCCAGGAAGGTACCTGTTTCTCGGCAATGAGATAAGCAATGCGATGAGCGATTACGCGAGTCTTGCCGGATCCGGCGCCGGCGAGAATCAGCAAGGGACCATCAGTGTTGATGACGGCTTCGCGTTGTTCCGTATTGAGCGACGAGAGAAAGTCCATTAAATGTGATGGCTGATGTTGCTACTTCAACAGCGCTTGAACCGCTCGAAACTGAGCATGCCTGGCATCACGCATCAACTCGAACAGGGCCATCTCAACAGAAGAAGGTAATGCACCGCTCAGCTGCATCTTGGTAACGGCCAAATCTTTGTTTCTTGAATCTCGAGCGGTAACGCAGTCAACCAGGAGATGGACCTGTAAACTGCGGGCGAGTAGATCGTGTACAGTCTGGCTAATACAAATGTGAGCCTCAATTCCCGCGACAAGGACCTGTCTTGCACCGCTGCGTTCGAGCTGAGCTTCAAACGCCGTGGCGCCACAGGAGCTAAAAGAAGCCTTTTCGCTGATGACTACATCTTCGGGTAGAGCTTGTTGGATTTCGGCTGCTGTATGACCAAGGCCCCTTGGATACTGTTCCGTAACAAGGATTGGCAATTCTGTTTGGCGGTCGCGTTGAAATCCGGGATTTTTGTACGAAATGCCTCCTGCATATCGATAATGACAAGAGCCGAGCGGGTGAGATCGAGGGTGTGGGGATGTTGCATGTGACGACTGATTACAATTGCTATTTAATCACATCGCCAATCTGGGCCAAAAACAGGAGGCAGGAGGCAGAGGGCAGGGCGAAGGATGAAGGATGAAGGATGAAGGATGAGGGATGAAGTATGAGGGAGTAACCCTTCTTCATCCTTCATCCTTCATCCTTCATCCTTCGCCCTGCCGCTTGGTCCTACCTTACGCCGTCTTCTTGGGCTCTTCTGGATTGTCTGATTTTTTCTTTTTCTGACGCGCCCATTCCTCGATACTTTCGCGAATGAAGTCGCCCAGATCTTCGAATTCCCGCGCCGACTTCTCCCAGAATTCCTTGAAGAACTGTGGGTCGAAGGTAAAGCCGTAGCCCTTGCTAAAACTTCTCGCTGTGCCTACTTCGTCTTCATAATAGGCAGCAAGTTGGCGGCAGGCCATCGCTACTACTGTCAATGAGCTTCCTGCTGGCAAAGGCTCGAAGATCGTGCCAATGCCATCATCGATCTCCATTAGCCGCGCGAGGACTCGGTTGTACTGTTCTGTACAAAAGACCGCAGCGTCCTGACTTCCGCCCGTCCATTCAGATTGCAACGCCATGCGCGACGTGCGGCGCAGTACGTTTATCAATTTGGGTAATTCCTTTTCTCTCTCCATGGGTCTCCTCATTACCTATGAACCGTGAAGGATCAAAAAATTCAAAATCACTCACAGTGGACTGCGAATGGATATGCCCTCGTGCGCATACGTCGCGTTCCGCACCGCCTGCCAATTCGCCATTCATATCCTTCTGACACTTCGTCCTCGAAGTAGCCGGCAAGTTCGCGAGCGGCTATTCGCGTAACTTCAGCCGAGGCGCCTTCGTCGAGTGACGTAAAGAGTGGCTGTAGAGCAGGCTCGAGTTCAGTAAGGCGTGCAAGTACTTTGTTGTATTGCCGCGAACAGAACCGTGCAGCCTCAGGATCACTCTTTACCCAGGCAGCGTAACCGGCGGCACGGGCTATGCGCCGAAGGACGTTCACCAATTTGACTGTCTCTTTTTCCATGATCTTCTCCCTTTCAATTTCAATCGCGCTCTTGGGCTTCCAAGACCTTTTGCAGTTCAAGCTGCTTTCGAAGGAGTTCTTTGCCTCGATGAATACGCCATTTGATAGTCGACAATGGCAATCCCAGAAAGCCCGCTATCCTTTTGAGAGGCATCTCGTCAATAAATTTCAGTGTCAACACCAATGCGTATTCATCCGGTATCTGTTTCAGTGCCAGTTGAAGTTCATCGTTGGCTCTTATCTCGACCAGCGGCCGAGCCAGCGACTCCAGCTTTTCAATAAGCAGCTCGTCAAATTCGACTCGTCGTGACTGCTCGGCGCTTTCCCGCTTTCCTACCCGCATCGCGCGATGACGGGTGATTGCGGAAAGCCAGGCGGCGAACTTCTTCGGCTCTTCAATGGACGGCAGCGCCTTAAAGGCCAGGAGCAGCGCGTCCTGAGCTACGTCCTCTGCTGCTTCCCGGCCCACAAACGACTGCGCAAGGCGAATTACCGCGGGGCGATAACGCGACGCCAATTCATCGAAGGCGTCAAGATCACCCAGAATCGCTGCCAGAACCAATACCTCATCGGGTGGCTCTACCCCTTCCATAGCTGCTCCATTTAGAGCGAGACCTTCATAAGTAATAGAGACACAGTACGAGCAAAAGGTTAGTTGAGTTTGAATAAAATCCGCTGGTCATATGTAGCTGTCGGTGCTGTACTCAGTTGTTGCAAGATAGTTCTTCGATGACAATTTGTGTTGTTACACTTTGGGGACAAGAAACGGATAGAACCCACTGAAATTGCGCCATAAGATTCAGGGGCTGGGAATCTGATGGAGGTGCAACAATGAGTGCAGTTCTAAACCGACGAAGGAACAAAATGGCAGAGGAGCAGGAAATTTTCTGGCAGGCGGTATTGTCAAAAGATTCCCGCTTTGACGGTAGGTTTGTCTTTGCCGTGAAGTCTACCGGTGTGTATTGCCGGCCTTCGTGTCCGTCACGGCGGCCTCGACGCGAGCGGGTGGTCTTCTTTCCTGTATCAAAAGCTGCTGAGGAAGCTGGTTTTCGGGCATGTTATCGCTGTCGGCCGAATCAAATCGCTAGCGGTAATCGCAAAATGGAAATGGTGCTCCGCGCGTGCCGATATCTCGAAGTTCATTTAGATGAGGACATACGGCTTGAGACTGTGGGACGGCAACTCGGTCTCAGCCCTTTTTATCTACAGCGCACTTTCAAGAGCGTTTTGGGTATCACGCCACGTCAATATGCCGAGGCTTGTCGGACGCAACGTTTCAAGAGTAATGTCCGAACCGGGGGGTCCGTAACAAGCGCGTTGTACGATGCTGGCTACGGCTCAAGTAGTAGATTATACGAGCGAGCAAACTCGGAACTGGGCATGACCCCTTCAACCTACGGCAGGGGCGGCAGAGAGATACAGATTGTTTACACAATTCGAGAGTGTTCTCTCGGCTTCGTCTTGGTTGCAGCAACCAGTCGCGGGCTCTGCGCAGTGAAACTGGGAGATACGGCAGCCAGTCTCGAGTCTGATCTGCGAAGCGAATTCCCGGCTGCGGAAATTAAAAGGAGCGATCAATCTCTTGGTCAGGCGGTAAGTCAAATACTGGACCATCTGAGAGGCGAACAACCTCACCTCGATCTACCCCTCGACATTCGTTCCACAGCGTTTCAGCGCCAGGTGTGGGAAGCTCTCAGAGTGGTTCCTTACGGCACGTCGTTATCTTACAGCGATCTGGCTAAAGCCATCGGCGCAAGAGGGCCCTTTTGGACAGCGAGGTGGCGCGGCGGGAGATCGCGACGACAAAACCCGGAAAATAGTTTGCGTGATTGGACTGATGGTTCTGAACTCGGCAGCGCACGATGGCTATAAGCTTCGCTCATCGTTTCTCCCCGTAGCCCTCATGATCTAAAGTTGATTACGATCATGCGGGGCAAGATTCACATCGGAACCTCGGGATGGCATTACAAACATTGGTTAGGACTCTTTTATCCCGCTAAGCTTTCGGCCAGGGAGATGCTCGGTTACTACTCGCAACACTTTCATACGGTTGAAATCAATAATAGTTTTTACCATCTTCCAGGAGCGTCAACATTTGAGCGATGGCGGCAGACTACGCCAAGCCACTTCCTTTTTGCAGTCAAGGGAAGTCGGTTCATTACTCACATGAAGAAGTTGACGGATCCGGCGAGGTCAACTGTCAAATTTTTTGAAGGTGCCGACCGACTCGAGAAGAAATTAGGCCCAATCTTGTTTCAGTTACCGCCTCGCTGGCATTTGAACCTGGAACGGCTCTCCGAATTCCTAGAGGCGCTGCCGGCAAATCAGCGGTACAGTTTTGAATTTCGGGACGAAAGCTGGCACGTTGGAGAAGTGTACGCCCTTCTACGTAAACATAACGCCGCATTTTGTATTTTTGATCTGGCGGGCAAGGAAACGGACCTCGAGATTACCGCCAACTTTACTTATGTTCGTTTTCATGGACCAGTGGAGGCGCGCTATGCAGGCTCTTATTCAAATCAAGCATTGACAAAATGGGCCCGGCGCCTCAGAGATTGGCAAGATGAGCTGAAGAATGTCTACGTCTATTTCAACAATGACGTGGGCGGTCATGCAATCTCTAACGCTAAGCAATTGCAGGATCTGGTTGAGTGACTACTCCACCGTTACCGATTTGGCGAGGTTCCTTGGTTGGTCTACATCGCAGCCACGGCGCACCGCTATGTGATAGGCCAAAAGTTGTAAAGGGATGATTGAGACTATCGGCGAGAGAAGATCACTTACGGCAGGAACCTCGATCACATGATCCGACACCACGGAGCTCATCGTGTCGCCTTCGGTGAGAACCGAGATTACGATCCCTTCCCGTGCCTTAACTTCGACGATATTTGAATGCGTCTTTTCGTATCGCAATTCAGAAGCATGGTTCCCCTCTTCGCGCGTGTTGATGAACAAAACAGGCAGACGCTCGTCAATTAAGGCGTTGGGACCGTGCTTCATTTCGCCTGCCGGATATCCTTCAGCGTGAATGTACGAGATCTCTTTGAGTTTCAGTGCACCTTCCAAAGCGACCGGAAAATTAATTCCACGCCCTAAATAAAGAAAATCAGTAGAGCGGAAAAACTCTCTCGACAGCTCTTCTATCTCATCAGACTCATTAAGGAGGTGTTCGAGTTTTACGGGCAGTTCTGCCAATTGCTGAATGTGGTGTCTTACCTGTTCTGCCGAAAGGGCGCCGCGAAGCTCACCCAGATAGAGTCCAAGCAGATAGAGGGCGATCATTTGTGAAGTAAACGCTTTGGTTGAGGCGACACCAATCTCTGGTCCAGCATGGGTAAGAATCGTGCCATCCGCTTCGCGCATGATCATTGAACCTTGTACGTTACAGATTGCCAGCACCTTGGCACCGAATTCTTTTGCTTCACGCAAAGCTGCGATTGTATCAGCGGTCTCACCTGATTGAGAGATGACCAGCAGCAGAGTGTTTTCGTCCATCACGGGATTGCGGTAACGAAACTCAGAAGCATAGTCCACATCGACCGACATTCGGGCCAGCTGTTCGATCATGTACTTTCCGGCAAGCCCGGCATGCCAGGAAGTGCCACAGGCGGCGATCTTGAGGGCGGTGAAATTGCGGAAATCTGTCTCCGTAATGTTTCTGGTCTCATCCAGAAAGATGCGACCAGAATCGAGGGAGATGCGGCCCTGGACAGTTTCGCGCACTGCCCGCGGTTGTTCGTAAATCTCTTTCAGCATGAAGTGCTTGAATCCGCCCTTCTCCGCCATAATCGGATCCCAGGTGATTCTTTGTATTGCAGGTTGTACGGAGGTACCTTCAAAATCGGTAACCCGCACGGCATCTTTAGTGAGTATGGCAATCTCGCCATCACCGAGAAAGAAAACGTCGCGGGTATGTTGTAAAATCGGCGGAATATCTGAGGCTACAAAATACTCTCTGTCACCGAGACCGATAACAACTGGTGGTCCCTGGCGTACGGCGATAATCGTGTCGGACTCTTCAGCATTAATAATCGACAGCGCAAAAATGCCGCGCAAATCGCGCATGGCATCACGCACTGCCTTTTCAAAGTTCTCCCCATGTTTTAAGTATTCCTCTATAAGATGAGCAATGATTTCGGTATCTGTTTCAGTAACGAATCGATGGTCAGTCTTTCGCAGTCGTTCTTTGAGTTGCAGATAATTCTCGATGATGCCGTTGTGGACCACAACGATGCGCCCCGTACAATCGCGGTGAGGGTGGGCATTTTCCTCGGTGGGACGGCCGTGAGTGGCCCAACGTGTATGGCCAATGCCGAAAGTGCCATCAAGGGGCCTTAACCGAATCGCCTCTTCCAGATTTCTGAGCTTGCCTTCGGCCCGCCGAATCTCCAGATCGTGATTCTCTCCTACGACTGCGATTCCAGCGGAATCGTATCCGCGATACTCGAGCTTCCGCAGCCCATCGATTATTAATGGCACGACCTGTTTATTCCCGACGTAACCGACTATTCCACACATATAATCTCCGAACGATTTAGTATTCTGCTTAAGTGAAAGCTATGAAAACCGATCACTGGCATCACTGCCCTATTCCACCGCACGGCTCTTGAGTTTCTTCTTTATTACTGCTGGCACTCCAGCGACCAGACAATCAGGTGGTACATCCTCAATCACTACAGCACCGGCCGCTGTGACCGAGCCGCTGCCAACTTTTACCGGGGCAACCAGCATAGTATCAGAGCCGATTTTTACGTCATCTTCGATTAGTGTTTCGTGCTTTTGCTTGCCGTCGTAGTTGCATGTGATTGTGCCAGCGCCAATGTTGGTATTCTCGCCGATTGTCGCATCTCCCAGATAGGTCAAATGCATCGACTTCGAGCCTCTGCCGAGCCGTGATTTCTTAAGCTCAACAAAATTGCCCACCACAGCGCGCTCCTTAAGTTGCGCATTCATCCGCAAATGAGCGAAAGGGCCGACTAAGCAGTCGGATTCAATCTGCGAATCCACGATCACGCAATGGTCCTTTATTAGAACATTGTTCCCGATCTTAGAGTTTGTGATGCGAGTTCCGGAACGAATAATGCACCCCTCGCCGATTATGGTATTGCCTTCGACGATCACGTTCGGGTGGATTACACAGTCACGATCAATCTGAGCAGCGCTGCTGATGTAGGCGTGGGAGGGATCGATGAATGTAACTCCGCCCTCCAGCATCAACCTTCGAATTGTGCGCCGTCGCAGCAAATTTTCGAACTCCGCGAGATCGGCGCGGGTATTTATTCCCGAGAGCTCGCGAGCGTCCGTATGCACAAAAACGTCAACCGTTTCCCCCTCTGACAGCAGAATCCCGGGAACATCTGTCAGATAGTACTCACCCTGTTCGTTAAGTGGTGCCACGCGGTTCAGCGCATTAAACAGCTTTGCTGAATCGAAACAGTAGAAGCCGGAGTTGATCTCTCTAAGCTCTTGTTCCTGGCGGGTGGCGTCTTTCTCCTCGATTATGCGCATGAATCTGCCATTTTCATCACGAACGATACGACCATAGCCGGTGGGATTCTCTAGTTTGACGCTTAGAATTGAACAGGCCGCCCCTTTCGTTTCATGTTGTGCCACGAATTTCATCAGTGTTTCTGGTCGGATCAAAGGAACATCACCGGACAAAATGAGCAGAGTTGAATCAGCATTCTGCAAAAGGTTCCGAGCCGACATAACAGCATCCGCTGTTCCGCGCTGTTGTGCCTGAATAACAAATTCAACCCTGCGATTGCCCAGCTCATTTCGCACTGCTGCCTCTACGTCAGCGGCCTGATGCCCGACGACAACATAAATTGCTTCAGGTTCAATGGCCTGTGCGGCCTGACACACATGTTCTATAAGTGGTCGCCCATCGAGTTCATGAAGCACTTTTGCCTTGCGAGATTTCATACGCGTGCCCAGGCCGGCTGCGAGTATGAGCACCTTTATCGATTGCATCTGGCTCTGTGGGTTGAAATGGGGATCTTTTTCCATGGGACATCAGGAAACGGCCGAACGTAAACGCGCCCGTTCCTGACAAGTCACTACTACCTGAGCTACTCGAGCGGAGTTGTGCCGAACTTTTTCACCTTCATCCAGAAGATCAGCGCGAATAACCTCTGTATCACCGTTGAGGGCGTTGTCGATAGGCTCATTCAGGCCAATCTGACGCGCACCTTCCGCAGCGTAACGTTCGGCTTGCTCATCCGAAATCCGGCGATTATTAACAATTACAAAATCGAAGTGGATCTCAGGTGCATACTGTCTGACAGTGTCCAGGTGTTGTCGCGCAGTATACCCGTCCGTCTCGCCAGGTTGCGTCATTAAATTGGAGATAAATACCTTTGTTGCAGACGATTCACCGATGACTCTAGCCACTTGGGACACCAACAGATTAGGCAAGATACTAGTGTACAGAGAGCCGGGTCCCACAGTAATAAGGTCGGCAGCACTGATAGCCGCAAGGGCGCCCGGAAGAGGCAAGCAATGCTCTGGCTCGAGGTGCAGGGAACGGATTGCAGAATGCGAAGCACTGATTTGTGTTTCGCCACGAACAGCGGTTCCATCCTCTAACTCTGCCACCAATCTCACATCATTGATGGTGGCCGGAAAGATGTGGCCCTTACTCGCCAATACTTCTGATGAGAGTCGAACGGCCTCAACAAAATCACCAGTAACTTCAGTTAAAGCCGCAAGGAAAAGATTTCCAAAGCTATGGCCGCCAAGTTCTCCGCTTCCGCGGAATCTGTGTCGAAAGAGCCGCGATAACAGAGTTGAATCTTCCGAGAGCGCAATCATGCAATTGCGGATATCGCCGGGTGGCAACATCTGCAATTCATCTCGCAGCCGACCGGAACTACCGCCATCATCTGAGACGGTGACGATGGCGGACAAATTCTCGATCCAAAGGCCACCCTGCTCCGGCTTTCCAACGAGTCGTTTAAGGCCAGCGAGCAGCGTGGACAGACCAGTGCCGCCACCTATGGCTACAAGATTAAGACCGGGGTTGTTTTCCAAACTGTTGAATTGGCTCCCGTGACCCGTTATTCGCTGACTTGCGAGTTGCCGCTCCAAATCATACCTAAAAGACAAACGGTTTCAAACCATATAATGATTTGCCAGGGATGGGAGAAAATGCAGGGGGGTGGCTACAAACGCGGTTGAAAGACCAACTTATCGAAGTCGGGATCATTGCGCAATGAAGTCAGGTCTTGATCATGCTGTGCTCGCACTCGCAGATTGGGTTGCAGATCCAGCGCGCGCTGGAGAGACTCCAAAGCCAGATCAATTGAGCCTAGTCTGGCTCTTGTTGCTGCCAGCCCATAATGAATGTGCGCGGCCTCTGGCTCACGCTTCAGGGCGCGTTCAAACATTTCCTGTGCTGCTACGTACTCTCCGCGGTTCAACTCGATGACACCGCGATCATAAAGAGAGTCCGCGTCGCGCGGGAGCATGTTTTCAGTCCTTAACCGTGATTCCGCAATTGCCAGATAGGTTCTTGCTCGTGCAGCTACCTCTGAAACCTGTGAAAACTTATCCAGCAGCATTCGAAATTGGTTGCGTGCTTCACCAAAACGGCCACGAGTGAATTCTTTGTGTGCACGCTCAAAGACCTTAAGAGCAGCCGATTCATCTTGCGTGGGTTGTTTGGGTGGCGGTTGAACAACAACCGTTGTTGGCCGCTGCGCTCGCACTGCGGCAAGCTTTTGGGTCTTTTTGACTCCCGGGGCAACGAGTTTCTTTTGCTTCGCGAGGGTGGTTTTGCGAGCCGCAGGTCTGGAGGGTGTTGCTTTCTTGGGTATCCGGCTCTTTGCTGCGGCACTCTTCGAAGCCTTGACCTTAGGTCCCGGTTTCTTGGCCGCCTTCTGCCGAACGGCAACCGCCCTCTTAGCCTTCGGTCGAGCAGACTTCGCTTTTATATTCCGATTCTTCACAGAAGACTTTGTCCCAGAATCACGCGCTGCCGCGCGCGATGTTGATCGCTTTAAGCCTTTCGTAACTTGACTACTCATGGGGACTTTTAGATAGCGAGAAAGCCGTCCGCCCTTTAGCGCGAGAAAAATCGCCGTGAGATTAACACAACGTAGCTTCTTAAATCAACGTGACACGGGGTTTGCAGCGACGGAAAACCACGATATCCGCTGTTTTACTAAGTAGCAAACAAACGAAAACACTTGAAGGTCATTGTTGGCTGTGTTACAGTGCGAATCGGTCTGATGGGATGAAAAATCTCCCTCAGCACACGCCCGAAGCAGTTTAAAAAGACTTCATCCTCAGTAGCTTAGCGGAATTCAAGTCGGGAGCCCCTGAGTTTCAAACCCGCCAAAGCGTCCTTGCCCACCTTATCTTAAAAGAGAGCCGTACTAATGGCAGACACTCCAATCCTGCTCCGCGAACAGCAGTACCATCAGATCAAGGCTGTACTGGCAAGGCTACGAATGGATGCCGCAGCCAAAGTGGTGTTCCTGGTCGATAAGGATGGTCAGGAAATCGCCGTTCAGGGCGAAGTTGGAAATCTTGACACCACGAGTCTCGCTTCCCTGGCTGCCGGAAATGTAGCCGCTACGGGTGGGATGGCTCAGTTGATTGGCGAAAAGGAGTTTCCCACACTTTCTCATGAGGGAGAAAAAGAGAGCATCCACATCTCGGTGATTGGGCGCCTACTGTTGGTAGTCGTTTTTGATGAGCGATCCAGTCTTGGGCTGGTGAAGCTGCGCAGCAAGCAGATCTCCCAGAAAATCTACGCCATGATTGACGAGATTACGCAAGCCGCACCCGACGGCAGCGACTCTCCTTTTGCCGAAATCACAGACGAAGATATCGACAGTCTGTTTAACTAACAAAGGGCTTATGACTTTCATCAACTACGCATCCCGAGAAATCAACTGCAAAATCGTTTACTACGGACCCGGATTGTGTGGGAAGACGACGAACCTGCAGCACATATTCGACGCCACCGCACCCCAGGCGAGAGGCAAGCTAATTAGTTTGGCAACGGAGACCGATCGTACCTTGTTCTTTGATTTTATGCCTTTGGAACTTGGCACAGTCCGGGGCTTTAAGACCCGATTTCATCTCTATACCGTTCCTGGTCAAGTCTTCTACGACGCTTCCAGAAAACTCATCCTGAAAGGCGTCGATGGCGTGGTGTTTGTAGCCGATTCGCAGGAAGAACGAATGGACGCCAATATAGAGTCGCTTTACAACCTGGAAGAAAACTTGCAAGCCCAGGGTTATGACCTGATGAAGATCCCCTATGTGCTTCAACTGAACAAGCGAGATTTGCCGAATGTTGTGCCAATCGAGGACCTGGCTGCGGAATTACAACGCAAGGGTGAGCCGGTTGTGGAGGCAGTCGCATCAACAGGGGCAGGAGTGTTTGATACGTTGAAAGCAGTCGCGAAGCAGGTCCTCACGGAACTGCGGAAGGGTTAGCTATTAGGCCTGGTCAAGAGATTTCAGCATTAACAATCCGTCCCCACCATTCGAGTAATATTTCGGCAATCGCTGCGTTACCGTATATCCCAGGTTTTTATATAGTTTCTGGGCGGCTATATTGAGAGACCGCACCTCTAGTCGCACGAGTCTGACGCTATGGCGGCGAAAGCCTGCTTCGACTTCGGACATTAGCCGTTTGGCCACGTGTCTTCGACGATGATCAGGTGCCACTCCCACAGTGGTCACGTGCCCCGTGTGATCAGGCTCTACGAGCCCGATGACGAATCCCACCATTACTCCGCCCGTCGTCACACAACGGTAAGACACCGATTCCGCGGCCGTGAGCAGATACTCAAACGTTTCGCGACTGTAGGCTTCGCCATCAACGAAGCAGCGTTGGTCGAGCCTCCAACATTCATCCAGTTGCGAAATAGTCAGGGGACGAATGTCGTATTTGAAAACTACTGATGGTCTTGCCGTTTCTTCTGCCGGCGGCGAGTAATCAGTTTCCGATTCCGTTTGAGACCACCAGCGCGAGCGAATTTTCTTTAGTACAGCCATTACTTTGGTGTTCTGTAAGACTCTAAAGGTGCGGCCCTTCTCTCCCTTGACTAGTTTATCACCATCTTTTTGATCTTCACTAGATCACTAACGAGCAGTCGCCGTAACTGTAAAATCTGTAGCGCGCTCTTACCGCGTGGCGATAAGCCCTCAAAGTGAATTCACGACCAGCGTAGCCGCACACTAGCAGAAGCAAAGATGAGCGAGGTAGATGAAAGTTAGTTAGAAGCGCGTCGATGACGCGAAACTTGTAGCCGGGAGTTATGGTTATCTCGGCGGCTCTGGTGCCTGGCTCAACAACTCCGGCCCTACTCGCTGCAGATTCAAGCGCGCGAGTTGTGGTTGTGCCGATGGCGATTACACGCCCGCCGCGGGCGCGCGCCTGATTTATCACCTCAGCTGATTCGGCAGTAATCTCGCATAATTCTGGTGAAACTCTGTGGGCCTCGATGTTCTCCACGTGCACCGGTTCAAAGGTTCCATAACCCACATGGAGTGTGATCTCGACAACTTGCACTTTCCGACGTCGCAATTTCTCAAGCATCCGAGCGGTGAAGTGGAGTCCCGCGGTCGGCGCCGCGATAGCTCCTCTCTTACTCGCAAAAACGGTCTGATACCTCGTTCGATCTTCTGCCGAGGCTCCGGCAGAGCGGCGAATATAGGGTGGCAATGGGGTCAGACCAACTTCATCTAATAGCATTTCGAAAGGCTCGCTACAACGAAACCTGAGCTGACGCAAGCCGTTACCGGGCTGATCCAATATTTCCGCACGCAATCGCCCCTCCGCAAAGCGAACGACTGTCCCTCTTTTCAATCTGTGGCCTGGCCGTACGAGGGCTTCCCAAAAGAGCGTTTCAAGTTGGCGAACCAGCAGGACTTCGACGCAACCTCCGGATGGATCGCGTTCGCCAATCAAGCGTGCCGGAAAAACTCGGGTGTTATTAATGACGAGCACATCATTTTCATTAACGTATTCCGGTAGCTCTGCAAAATGTGAATCAGTCCAGCTTTCTGTGCTTCGCTTCAAGATCAACATTCGTGAAGCGTCTCGCTCCACCAGAGGTTCCTGCGCTATCAGTTCGTTCGGGAGTTCGTAATCAAATTCTGAGATATGCATTCCGACCAGGAGCTGAGAGTTTCTGCAAACAATCTAGATCAGACTGGGTGCTCCCGATGGAAAACTGCGGTCAATTGAGCTCCCAGCAGAAGTATCAAACTCGACACGTAGCTCCAGGTCAGGACAGCGACTACGGCGCCCACCGATCCATAGATTTGATCGTAGTGGAAATAGTTTATCGCCCAGGCAAAAACATATTTAGCGATTTCCCAGAGGAGACCGCCTACAAAAGCACCGGGCAGTGT
>WNFU01001875.1_pt1 | contig 31450 bp, 26 predicted proteins | sample 5400121 | NCBI WGS metagenome assembly WNFU01 (sample SAMN13153360, study PRJNA577476) | soil metagenome | isolation source: 100 cm soil or saprolite under grassland replicate 1 | place: USA:California | collected 2016-06-15
TCTTCTGCCTACGCATCAATCAGTCTGTTACCAGACTGACTGCAAGGCTGAATTCCAGGCCCGTGGCTAGCGGTTACCTGGGCAGGATTCGCACCTGCAAGATTACGCGGCATTGCCAAGCCGCTGCTAATGGGCGACCCCATGCGTTTGACACAGGCCCCGACCATTAAGCGGGAGTGTACAAGGAGGGGTGGGCTCGTCTAGGATGAAGGCTATGCTAGACAACTTCCTGCAGATTCTTCCAGAGGTCATTTTCGACGCCGCCGAGAAATTGGGCGGGCGTTGCACCGGCCGCTTCTACGCGCTCAATGCGCTGGAAAACCGTGTGTATGACATCGAGATGGAAGAAGGCCCGCACGTCATCATCAAATTTTACCGCCCCGGCCGCTGGAGCCGCGCCACGATTCAGGCCGAGCACGATTTTCTGAAGAGCCTCGAAGAAAGCGAAATTCCCGTCGTCTGCCCGCTCATGGACGACAAAGGACAAAGTATTTTCGAAATTAGCGAAGTGATGTTCACAATCTTCCCGAAGCGTCCGGGGCGACTCGAGCCGGAACTGACGACGGAACAGCTCACGCGCCTGGGAAGGTTCATGGCTCGCCTTCATAACGTCGGGGCGACGGTAAAAGCCGCCCCCCGGTTACGGCTTGATCCTCAAACTTATGGGCGAGACCCTTTGAAGTTTTTAAAAGACGGAAACTTCGTTCCGATGGAACTCGCACGTCGATTCGAAACGATCGTAACGCAAATTTGCGACGCAATTACTCCTCGTTTCGAGGACGTCAAGTACATTCTGCTCCACGGGGATTGCCACTCCGGAAATATTTTGTGGAATAGAGACGATCCGTGCTTCATCGATTTCGACGACATGCTATACGCGCCTCCCGTTCAAGACATCTGGATGCTCACGGGCGCAGACGACGACTACGGGAAAGAGCAAAGGCATATCTTGCTCGATGCCTACGAACAGATCAGAACTTTCGACATGACGACCATGCAGCTCATCGAGCCGTTGCGGGCGCTTCGCATGATTCACTTTTCCGCGTGGATCGCGCGCCGCTGGGAAGACAGCGCTTTCAAAGTGGCGTTTCCTGCCTTCGGTACCGAGCACTATTGGCAGGAGCAAATCGAAGGGCTCGCGCTGCAATTAGAAAAAGTGCAATACCACACGACCGATCTCTACCGTTGAACAGTGGCCAATTCTTAAACACAGTGTTTTCGCCGAAAACTCTTAGCTTTTTCCCGACGTCTTTCAAAACCTTTCACTCCCCTGCAGAGTAACTGAACTAGAATATACCCTGGCCACTGACTGAAAATTTGCTACACCGAGTGCATACTCAAAAGGGTGGTGCCGTCTTTGTAGGAACTGAGCGCTTGAGCGGAGAAAAAATTCTATTTTGGAATTCAGGATCAGCGGGAAAGAAACGACGAGGAGCAGGTTAGGTTGTTCGATCTTGGGGTCATAAAGGGGACAGGCTACTTTTCTTTTCCGTCGGCGGCCGCCCGCGCGGGCGCAACGTGCTTCCAAGGCCGAACGCCAGAGGCAAAGTGAGGTGACTAAGGGAACATCCCGTAACCGAGTTATTCCAGCTAGCCAACAACGTCCTGTGACTGGACTCCCCCCCTTTATTTTCCTCCACCCCACTCCCTATTTCCCCGCAAGATGCCGCCCCCTATGAGCGTGCGCTCAATCTTTGCCTGATACAGCTTCATCAATTGCGCCCCCACCACGTCACCTTCAATAACCGCAAGGCCATGAGCTATGGCCTGTAAGGTGGCCATGCCTTCCGGTCTACTTTGAGCGCGCAGCTGAAATGTCGAGTGATTCGGCGTGCTGATCTTCACCCTCGGTAAGTCTTTTAACTCAGGATGACGGGAGTGAATTTTCCTCGCCTGTCGCCACGTGCCATCGGGAACGATGAGCTGAATAGGCGTGTGTTCCTGCATCACCAGTGCCTTATCCAATTCCACGGCATCGTTGGTGGGATAAAACAAAAACGTCCGATACTGAGACGACAAGACATCTTTCAGGTCGAGAGTTGCTCTTCCTTCACCTCGTATCCGCACTTCGCTATTGACCAATGCTCTTACGGCGAGCAGACCGGTGTTGCTGCTGCGCGACAGTTCCCTGTGATGAATGATCAGACAAATCTTAGTCCTTAATTCAATTCGCGGCACTGCGTCGCACAGGCACAGAGTCCGCGACGCTGCACACATCGGACATGGCTCTATTATTCTTCGGTGACCAGTCAACTTCAGGGCTCACATTCAGGGCTCACACAAGGGACATACTATTTCTCTTCGTGTTTCACGGTCGCCCACGCGCTGATTTGCGGTATTCGACTCCGCTCATTTGGCATGCGGCTTTCACTCCTGCGCTTGCGCCCGTAACCGAGTTATTCCAGCTAGTCAACAACGTCCCTCAACTGCGCCCCTCAACTGCGCCCCCCGGACGGACGGCTCTTTTTCTCTTGATCCGGCGGCGACCGCGTTGCCGGATCTCGATTGAGAGACCAAACCGCTCCATCACTCCGCAAATCGACCCCCGGCCTGCCGTCGATATTCCCGGCGCCTTCAGAGCGACGGTGCCATCGCCAGCATGGTGCAAGTCGCTCACCGCCACGCTGTTTGCCTAATCAATGTTAAATTCTCGATAATCGTTTGATTTTTTGAGCGCTGTCAATCTAATATCACGGCACCTGTGAATCGTCGGCGCAGATCTTATCTTTCGACGCGCGCTTTTCTCCAGTCTGGGCAACTGTTTGCGCTCTGCTTGATCGCTTTCCTAACGTCGTTACTCGAGACGCACGCCGGCGAGGCGCCGCCGGTCCGGCGCGTGCTCATCCTGCACTCCTTCGGCCGCGATTTCGCGCCTTACAATGCTGCGTCGTCGGGTTTTCGCACGGAGCTGGCCCGGCAGTCGGAAGCTCCTATTGAGTTCCTCGAAGCTTCGTTGGAGATCGCGCGGTTTGCCGAAGGCGGATCGGAAACTCCGTTCGTCGAATACCTCCGAGTTTTGTTCGCCGATCGACCGCCGAACCTGCTTGTGCCATTTGGCGGCCCGGCGATGAATTTCCTACAGCGCCACCGCGATAGTCTCTTCCCCGGTGTTCCCCTCTTGGTTGGAGCCGTCGATCAGCGGCTTCTACGCCGCGCGAATCTCGGCGACAATGCAACTGCGGTCGGGGTCAGTTTGGATTTTCCCGGCATTGTCGAGAATATTTTGCGGATTTTGCCCGCCACCACTAACATTGCAGTAGTGATTGGCAACTCACCCATCGAAAGGTTCTGGCTGGAGGAATTGCGCCGGGATTTACAGCCTTTCACCGATCGCGTCCAATTCACCTGGCTCAACGAGCTGTCCTTCGAGAGCATGCACAAGCGCCTAGCCGAACTCCCGCCAAACTCCGCCATCCTCTATGCGATTTTGCTGGTGGATGCCGCGGGCGTGCCGCACGAACAAGAACGCGCGCTCGAGGTGCTTCGAGGCGACAGCAAGGCCCCCATTTTCGGCCTTTTTGACAGCCAACTTGGCGGGGGGATCGTTGGCGGCCCGCTGTATCCCTCTCAAGAGCTTGGCCACCAGGCGACCCGTCTGGCGCTCCGAATACTGAATGGCGAATCGCCGGGCAGCATCCGGCCCACGTTGTTGGGGCCGGGGACACCAGTTTACGACTGGCGCGAATTGAAACGCTGGCAGATCAGCGAAAGCCAATTGCCTCGCGACAGCGTCGTTCAATTCCGAGAGTCGACCCTCTGGCAGCGCTACAAGATCGCGATACTCGGCGCTGTAGGATTATTCATCCTTCAGGCCGCTCTCATATTCGTCCTGCTCGCGGAGCGGAAGCGGCGACGCGGCACTCAGGCGAATTTGGATGAACGGTTGCGCTTCGAAGAATTGGTCTCACAGTTGTCGGCGAGATTTATTTACCTGCCGTCCGATCAAATCGATGAGCAGATCGTTGACAGCCTGCGCGAGGTGGCACGTTTCCTTGGATTTGACTTCAGCACTTTGTCTGTTTTCACAGGACCTGCCGTGGGCCGGGTGGCGTTCATCTGGCAGGCCCCGGGAACGCCAACGATACCCTCGGATCTCACGGAAAAAGATTTTCCGTGGCACGCCAGAGAGTTATTTGCCGGTCGCGACGTGAGTTTCCTTGCACCCGCCGACTTGCCCCGGGAGGCCGAGATAGATCGGGCAACTGTCGAGAAAATCCAAAATCAGTCGGTTCATTGTGTACCGTTGCTCGCGGGCGAAACGCCGGTCGGTGTCCTGAATGTCGGCACCTTTGTTCGCGAGCAGGGCATCGCTCCCGACTTGTTACGGCGCCTACGGCTGCTTGGAGAGATCTTCGCGAACGCGCTGGCGCGAAAACGAGCCGACAAATCTCTGCGCGAAAGCGAGGCTCGCTTCCGCACGATGGCCAACACGGCGCCGGTGATGATCTGGATGGCCGGCCCGGACAAGCTGTGCAATTTCTTCAATAAAGGGTGGCTCGATTTCACCGGGCGTACAATGGAACAGGAACTGGGCAACGGGTGGGCAGATGGTGTCCACCATGACGACCTGGATGACTGTCTCGAAGTTTACATCCAATCTTTCGACGCGCGGCAAAAGTTTTCGATGGAATATCGCTTGCGAAGATATGACAGTGAATATTGTTGGATCCTGGACAATGGAGTGCCGCGCTTTGCCGCCGACGGGACATTTGTCGGGTACATCGGGTCGGCCATCGACATCACCGAGCGCAAGCTGGAAGAGGAACGTTCGCACGTGGTATTGGAAGCGGCCCCCAATGCGATGATCATGGCCGATCACGAAGGCAAAATCACATTGGCCAATGCCGCTGTGGAGGCAGTCTTCGGCTATGCTCGTGACGAGTTGATTGGATTTCCCATTGAAATGCTGATTCCGGAACGGTTCCGGGACCGGCATCCCGGCTATCGAGTCAATTACTTTGCCCATCCAATTGCGCGGTCGATGGGGACGGGACAGGAACTTTTCGGCCGGCGCAAGGACGGCAGCGAAGTGCCGGTGGAAATTGGTCTCAGTCCCATTCACATCTCGGGGGGAGGGCCGTTTGTGCTGGCTTCGATCATCGATATCACGGCGCGCAAGGAAGCAGAGTCTGAGGCTCGACGACAGCGCGAGCAGATGGCGCACACCGATCGTGTTTTGATGATGGGGCAATTGGCTTCCGCGGTGGCGCATGAGTTGAACCAACCGTTGGGCGCGATTCTCAGCAACGCCGAGGCGGCGGAGATATTTCTTCAAGCGGAACCGCCGGCCATGGACGAGCTGCGGGCGATTCTTGCCGACATTCGGAAAGACGACCAGCGCGCCGCCGATGTCATTCAACGCATGCGCGCGCTCTTGAAGCGGCGCGAATTAGAATTGCAGACTTTGCCTGTGGACGAGCTGATCACCGGCGCGATCGCTTTGACCAGGGCTGATGCTCTCCTGCGCCACATCACAGTGGAAGCGGAGCTTGCAGCGGGGCTGCCATCGGTGCGAGGGGATGCGGTGCATTTGGCGCAGGTCTTACTAAATTTGATGCTCAACGGCATGGACAGCTTGATTGAATGCCCCGCCGGGCAACGACGGCTGGTCGTAGGCGCCCGTCGTTCTGACTCTCTCAGCGTCGAAGTCTCGGTCACCGATAACGGCAATGGAATCCCAACCGATAAGCTCGACCAGCTCTTCGAGCCTTTCTATTCGACCAAGCCCGACGGCATGGGCATGGGATTGGCGATCTCGCGAACGATCATCGAAGCGCACCATGGCCGCATTTGGGCGGAAAATAATCTCGACTGCGGCGCGACGTTTCGTTTTACGGTGCCAGCGGGGGACTAGGGGGAGGTGGTTTCAGGTGTCAGGTTTCGGGTTTCAGATCGGATTTAGCACTGATCGCTGTGGGACTCGGAGATGTCAGTTTCAGAAAGGAGTTTGGGAGGCGAAGATGAAAGGTTATCTGGAAGTCGAGGATTTGGAGGCGTATTAGAAGCTTTGCCAACTCCACATCGAGATCTGAGCCACGCGTGGCCGCCCGAGGAAAAGTACGAAATCGGTTCGCAAGTCCGCCGCTCTTCCAACAGTTCCCCTGCGCAGCTCGCTGAGAAGAACGACGATCGTCATGTCCGCAACAAGATCGAGGGAGTGAATCGGAGCCGGGGCGAAGCCGCAGAGACGATACACCATCTGTTTATGACAAGACAGAAGGGCTACATCACGGCGGAAGTTTATGACTCCTTTCGCGCGAGGTACTAAGGAATGCATCCGGATGCTGAACGGCTTGGAGAAGACACTTGAGCGGAAACTGCCGCAGGGAGAGCGGCGATGGTTCGTGAACGAAGATGAGGAGGCCTATGAAGAGAACACAGAAGTTGTTGACTCTGGCTGGCCCGCTGTGTCTGAGGTCCGAAACCTGACACCAGAAACCTGACACCTCACACCCATGTCTTCCTCCCTGCCCGCCACTGTTTATGTCGTCGACGACGACGTTTCTTTCGTCAAGGCGGTCACGCGGCTGCTGCGAGCCGGCGGCCACAAAGCGCAGAGCTTTTCGTCAGTCGGGGAGTTTCTCGGCAGCCTTCCGCCGGAGCCTTCGGGTTGCATTCTCCTCGATTTGCAGATGCCGGGGCGGAGCGGCTTCGATTTACAGTCCTGCCTTAGCCAAGCCGAGAATCCGCTGCCGATCATATTTCTCACCGGCCACGGTGATATTCCCGGAAGCGTCCGCGCCATTCAAAACGGCGCGGTGGACTTTCTGACCAAACCGGTCAAAAGAAGAGATCTTTTCGAAGCCATTGAGCGAGCGCTGGTGCGCAACCGGGAGGAGAGTGAACGGCGCGCGCGCCGGCGCGAGCTGCGGGATCGCTTCGACGCGCTGACACCGCGTGAACAAGAAGTCATGCGTCACGTGATCGGCGGCAAGCTCAACAAGCAAATTGCCTTTGATCTCGGCACCAGCGAGCGCACGATTAAAGCGCACCGAGCCAGTATCATGGACAAGCTCGGTGTCAAATCTGTTGCCGAGCTCGTGCGTCTCGCCGAAGAGTTGGGGATTCAGCCAATCCGATAATTTCAAGGGTCGAGTGTCGGGTGTCGACGGGAAAGAGGGTCGCGTGTCGAGTTAAGAGCAATTCAATTCAACAGGAGCAAACAGAGCTAACGGAGAATTGTTTGGAAAACCTCTGTTCCCTCCGTTGCCTCCTGTTCAACCATCTTTTTTCCCACGACACTCGTCATTCCTCCCCTCATCCCTCGTCACTTCTTCCTCGCCTCCTTACTGCACCAAAGTACAATAGACGGTCGTTACGTTGAAGGCTATTGTTGCCGCCGAGACGAAATGCGTCTCGTTGAGTGACTTTAATGAACCTGAGTGTGATCCACGTGGCAATCGTCGATGACGATCCCAGCATCTGCAAGTCGCTTGAGCGTCTGCTGCGCGCTTCCGGGTTCGCACCGCTGACTTATTCGTCAGCGGAGGCGTTCTTGCAGGATCGACCGCGCGTCATTGTCGACTGCATGATCCTCGACATTCACCTGGGCGGTATGTCGGGCTTCGAGCTGCAGAAACAACTCGCCGCTGCGGGATCGGCGCCGCCGATTATTCTTATCACTGCCGTTGACGATCCCGATACACCCGAGCTGGCGCGTCAGGCGGGATGCGTTGCGTATTTTCGCAAACCATTCACCGGCGACAAGTTAATGGAAACTATCCGCAGCGCCGTCGCAGGAAGGATCACCAATTAGGGAGGTGAAGTCATAAAGCGTCGATCTCCCATGCTTATTTTTATCGCCATTCTGGCTCTCGTGCAGGGCATTCTCGGTGTATTTCGCGCCTGTGAGTGGTTCAACATCGGCGCCGATCAGTTCGGCCAAGGGCTGCTGATCTTACCTTTGGTCGGCGTTGTCGCGTTTGCCCGCGGCGGATTGGTGATCGTCTTGGCGGTGCTCTATGCGCTGTTTGCCGTCGGCATGCTCCTGCAGAAGAGTTGGGCTTGGTGGCTGGGTTTAATCGTTGCCGCGATAAACGTGTTGCTCGTGATCAATATCCTCATTCTAGGCGAGTCTGTTTCACGCGCGGTTTTTTGGCTGGTCGTGCCGTTGGTCGTCGTCGGTTATTTGCTGTCACCCTCGGGGCAAAGCGCAAAGAGGGCAGTGAGCAGTATTGAGTGAAGAGGGGCGAGTGTCGGGTGTCGAGTGGTTTCGGAAGAGCAGAAGGCAGAGCGAGGCCAGCGATGAACAACCATAGGAGGAGCAATCGAATGGTAAGAATCTTTTGGCTTGTCGCGCTCGCGACCGTGATAATTGGCCTCACCCTCATTGACGCCTTGGCGCAGGACGAAACCGAGTTGGCGAAGAAGACGCAAAACCCGGTGGCCGATCTCATCAGCGTGCCGCTGCAAAGCAACTTTAACTTTGGCGCGGGGTTCAATCACAACAAGATGATTTACGTCCTCAATGTCCAACCCGTGATTCCGATCAAGATTACCGAAGATTGGAACCTCATCACACGCGTCGTCATGCCGATCATCAACCAGCCCAATCTGTCGCCCTCGTTCGGCGGGTTGGTGCCGAGCACCACCGGCACCGGATTTGGCGACTTCAATCCGACATTCTTCTTCTCGCCCGCGAAGTCTGGCCAATTGATTTGGGGTTTGGGTCCCACTTTCACTCTGCCGACTGCAACCGATCGAAATCTGGGCGCTGGTAAATGGAGCATGGGGCCGGCGGGAGTGGCGCTGACGATGCAAGGACCTTGGGTGTTCGGGGTGTTAATAAACAACCAGTGGTCGGTTGGCGGCTGGGGCGACAAGCCGGTGAACGCGCTGCTCATGCAACCGTTCGTGAATTACAACTTGCCTAACGGTTGGTATCTAACTTCGTCACCTATTCTCACTGCCGACTGGAAAGCAGATAGAGCTGGCGACGTGTGGACGGTGCCAGTGGGCGGAGGGTTTGGCAAGCTATTCAGGCTTGGCGACATCCTGCCGCTCGAGGGCAGCGCGCTTGCGAAGTTGCCGATCAACACGCAGATCGGCGCGTACGGCAACGTGGCGAAACCGGAGTTCGGCCCGGAGTGGCAGTTGCGCTTCCAGATCCAGTTTTTGTTTCCGAAATGACGAGGAGTGACGAGGGTCGAGTGACGAGTGAAATGCAATTCAGTTTAACAGGAGCAAACGGAGCAAATGGAGAGTGGAAGAATAGAAGACTGGAATAATGGAATAGTGGAACTTTGGGAGCATGATTCCATTCATCCATCATTCCAATATTCCAACGCCCCAAGCGCTCTGTGTCCTCTGTTAACTCCTGTGAGAAAGTGTCGAGTGACGAGGGAAAAATCAAAGAGAGAAGAGATCAGAACAGATCGCCAGCTTGCAAGCGCTGGCAAAAATCCGTGGCGGAAATGACGAGGATGCCGTCCTCGGTGCGGCGACTCTTCGGTTCCAGGCATACAATGATGCGCTGTTTGACCCTTGGATAATCCTGTATGAGAGCGCGGAGGCCGCGTAGATGATCGGCACTGACTTTGGAACTGGCTTTCGCCTCGATCGCAACTTGCATGTCATTGACCACAAAGTCCACTTCGATGCCACTGGCCAGACGCCAGTAGCTGAGGCTGGCGAAAGCTTCGCTGTAGGCGTTGTGAGAGCTGAGCTCATGAAAAATCCAATTCTCGAAAGCCTTGCCATAAAGCTCCGAGCCCGGTCGCAGTTCGCCGCGTTTGGCCAGATAGTTCACGATGCCTACGTCGGCGAAGAAAAATTTGGGAGCGGCGATGACCCGGCGTTTCGGACGCTTCGTGTAACCAGGGAGCCAGCGGCCGAGCAAGGTGTCTTCAAGAATCTGAAAATGGCTCTTGATGGTGTGACTGGAGACACCGCAGTCGCGCGCGAGCGTCGAGAAATTTACCAGCTCGGTGTCGGAGAGCGAGGCGACGTTGAGAAATTCGGAAAAAACCGGAAGGTTTCGAACGAGTCCTTCCGCCGCCACTTCTTCTTTCAAGTAGTCGGCGACGTACGAGTTCAACAGGCGCCGCGGCGTACTCGACAAATACATTCTCGGCAAATACCCGTGGTTGAGCATGCGAGTCAGATCGAAGTCTTTTCCGATCTCGGCCGCGGTCAAGCCATGAAGTTCGTAACGGACCGCCCGGCCGCCAAGCAGATTAGCGTGGCCGCGCTTGACCTTGCGGGCGCTCGAACCACAGAGGGCGAAGTGAACGCCGCGATTCTCGTGCAGCCAGTGGGCTTCGTCGAGCAATTGCGGAACCTTTTGCACCTCGTCGATAACTACCTGGCGTACGGACTTGTCAGCTTCGAGCTCGGCTCGAAGCAACTCGGGGTTGTGAAGATAGCGGCGGAATTCCTCGGCTTTGAGCAGGTCTATCCACAGCGCGTCCGGATAGGCCGCGGTCAACAGCGTGGTTTTGCCCGTCTGCCGGGGGCCCCACAGAAAAAAGGTCTCTGTGCCGGCCTTGGGAAGCTGCAATGATCGTGTGAACATATACTTCAAATTATCATGATTAATTGAAGTGTCAACGCTGAAAAATAATCGACCGACGAGGGAAAAGAGAGGGTGAGGGCGAGTGTCGGGTGGCGAGGGAAAGAAGTGTCGAGTGACGAGGGTCGAGGGAAGAGTAATGCATTTCAACCGGAGAGAGTTAACGAGGATGAATTTCACTAAACTTTGATTCATCTATTATCTCCTGCTCACGTTCATATTGGAAGGTGTTTTATGCGCAACATTACAAATCCAATCACTGCGCCGAGTAACCCGCCCCATCCGGGCATGATCTGGATTCCCGGCGGGACGTTTCTTATGGGTTCCGACAAACATTATCCGGAAGAAGCACCTGCGCATGAGATAACGGTCGACGGATTCTGGATGGACACGCACACGGTGACGAACGAAGAGTTCCGCCGTTTTGTTGAAGCCACCAAGCACGTGACATCCGCCGAGCGCGCGCCGAATCCTGAGGATTACCCCGGCGCGAAACCGGAATTGCTTGTCCCCGCTTCGGTCGTTTTTCAGAAGCCAAAGCAACGGGTCAATCTCAACGACTGTTACGTCTGGTGGACCTACATTCCCGGCGCCAACTGGCGCCATCCCGAAGGGCCGGCGAGCTCTTTGAAAGGACGAGCGAAGCATCCTGTGGTGCAAATCGCGTATGAAGACGCCGAAGCCTACGCCAAGTGGATCGGCAAAGAATTGCCGACGGAAGCGGAGTGGGAATTTGCCGCGCGCGGCGGATTGGCGGGAGCTGAATTCGTCTGGGGAGATGAATTCACACCCGGTGGCAAATACATGGCCAACACCTGGCAAGGCGAGTTTTCCTGGCAAAATTTGAAGACCGACGGCTTCGAAGGCATCGCGCCGGTGGGCAGTTTTCCGGCTAACGGCTACGGTCTGTATGACATGGCGGGCAACGTTTGGGAGTGGACGACCGACTGGTATCAGGAACACAGCAAGATCACGCACTCCTGCTGTGGTGCAATCAATCCCAGAGGCGCGGACCGAGAAAATAGTTACGATCCGAACACGCCCGAGATCAAAATTCCGCGCAAGGTGATGAAAGGCGGCTCCTTTCTCTGCGCGCCGAACTACTGCCGGCGCTACCGCCCCGCAGCGCGCATGGCACAGCCCATCGATACCTCGACGTGTCATTTGGGGTTTCGATGCATCGTGCGAAGTACGCGCGAGGGATGAGGGTCGAGGGTCGGGTGTCGAGGGGCAATGAGCCAGATCGCACTGGAGAGTTTCGGCGCATATCAAAAAGCGCGGCGATTGTTCGATCTGGTGGCGGCAGACATGGAAACACTTAAAACTAACCCGCTTTGCTATCGACTTGTGTCACAACAAGTGGGCAGTGCGGATTCGATCTGTGCAAACATCGAGGAAGGTTACGGTCGACTAAGCCGAGTCGAGTACGTTCGCTTTCTTGATTTCGGGCGAGGGTCTGCGCGTGAAACTCGCGGACGTTATGAACGTATGAAGCACTGGCTGGACGAGGACATGATTCAACAACGAATCAAACTGCTGGACGAGATTATCGGCATTTTGACGAGTTCGATTGGAACGATGAGGAAAAAATGAGGGACAAGGTAGGAGCGTCGAATGACGAGTGAAAAACAAGGGACGCGGAGCGCAGAACAAAGGGGGGGTGAGTATTTGCTGTGTCTTCCCCTCTACACCCGACACCCGACCCTCTGTCCCTAAGCGTTACCGAAGATGAAACGAGAAACTGAATTAAGCAAAGGAGAAAATCATTATGAGTTCGCAAGACAAGAAACACCGTTCCCATTTACCGATGGCGAACACGTCGCGTCGCGGTCTTATCACCTACGATGCGAAGGATCCGGACACCAAGTTCCCGCCGATCGAGCAATTGCGACCGCCCAAGGGCGCGCCCAATGTGCTGATCGTTCTCATCGACGACGCCGGGTTCGGCTCGACCAGCGCCTTCGGCGGCCCATGCGACACGCCGAACGCGGAGAAACTCGCGGCGGGGGGCCTCAAGTACACCCGCTTCCACACCACCGCCCTCTGCTCGCCGACGCGCCAGGCGCTGCTGACGGGCCGCAACCACCACTCCGTCGGCATGGGCGGCATCACCGAAATCGCTACCGGCGCGCCGGGCTACTGCTCGGTGCTGCCGAACACCATGTCGCCGCTCGCGCGGACGCTCAAGCTCAACGGCTACAACACCGCGCAGTTCGGCAAGTGCCACGAAGTGCCGGTCTGGGAGACGAGCCCGGTCGGGCCGTTCGATGCCTGGCCGACCGGCGGCGGCGGCTTCGAATACTTTTACGGTTTCATCGGCGGCGAGGCCAACCAGTGGTACCCCACGCTCTACGAAGGCACCACACCGGTCGAACCGGAGAAGACGCCCGAAGAGGGCTACCACCTGATGGAGGATATGACCGACAAGGCGATGGCCTGGATCTCGCAGCAGAAGGCCCTCGCGCCGGACAAGCCATTCTTCGTCTACTTCGCGCCCGGCGCGACGCATGCTCCTCATCACGTGCCGAAGGAGTGGGCCGACAAATACAAGGGTAAGTTCGATCAGGGCTGGGACAAGCTGCGCGAGGAGACCATTGCCCGGCAGAAGCAGATGGGCGTCATCCCGGCAGACTGCCAGCTCACCGCGCGCCACAAGGAGATCCCGGCGTGGGACGACATGCCGGAACCGTTTAAGCCGGTGCTGCGCAGGGAGATGGAGGTCTACGCCGGCTTCATGGAGTACACCGACCACCACGTCGGCCGTATCTTCGACGGCCTGGAAAAGCTCGGTGTTCTCGATGACACGCTCGTCTACTACATCATCGGCGACAACGGCGCCTCCGCCGAGGGCTCACTCAACGGCTGCTTCAACGAGATGAGTTACTTCAACGGCCTGCAGGCCCTCGAGACGGTCGAGTACCTCTCGGCCCGTCTCGACAAGCTCGGTGGGCCCGAGTCGTACAACCACTATGCCGTGGGCTGGGCGCACGCAATGAACACGCCGTACCAATGGACCAAGCAGGTCGCCTCCCACTGGGGCGGCACGCGCAACGGCACCATCGTCCACTGGCCCAACGGCTTCAAGGCCAAGGGCGAGATCCGCTCGCAGTTCCACCATGTGATCGACGTCGCGCCGACCGTCCTCGAGGCGGCGGGGCTGCCCGAGCCGGTCTCGGTGAACGGCGTGCAGCAGGACCCGATCGAGGGCGTCAGCATGCTTTACTCGCTCAACGACGCCAATGCGGCGGAACGGCACGAGACGCAGTACTTCGAGATGTTCGGCAACCGCGGCATCTACCACAAGGGCTGGACCGCGGTGACCAAGCACGTGACGCCCTGGATCATGGCGCAGAAGGTCGCGCTGGACGACGACATCTGGGAGCTCTACGATACCACCAAGGACTGGAGCCAGGCGAACGACCTCGCCAAGCAGATGCCGGCGAAGCTCCACGAGCTGCAACGCCTGTGGCTGATCGAGGCGACGCGCTATAAGGTGCTACCCATCGACGACCGGTTGCTAGAGAAGATCAACCCGGACACCGCCGGCCGGCCGGTGCTGATCAAGGGGAAAACCCAGCTCCTCTTCGGCGGTATGGGGCGCCTGTCGGAGAACTGTGTCCTGAACATCAAGAACAAGTCGCATGCCGTCACCGCCGAGATCGTGGTGCCGGAGAAGGGCGCCGAGGGGGTAATCATCTCCCAGGGCGCGAACATCGGCGGCTGGAGCCTCTACGCCAAGGGCGGCAAGCTCAAGTACTGCTACAACCATGGTGGGTTCAATCACTACTACGTCGAGGGGACCACGCCGATCCCTGCGGGGGAGCACCAGGTGCGCATGGAGTTCGCCTACGCCGGCGGCGGCCTGGGCAAGGGCGGCAAGGTGACTCTGTACACCGACAGCAAGAAAGTCGGCGAGGGGGAGGTCGGGGCGACGCTGGCGATGATCTTCTCGGCCGACGACGGCTGCGACGTTGGGGAAGATACCGGCGCTCCCGTCTCGGAAGACTACGGCTCGCAGGGCAACGCCTTCAACGGGCGCGTCAAGGGCGTGCAGCTTGCCATCGCTGATGCCGCGGAGAATTCCGATCACTTCGTTAAACCGGAGGACGCGATCCGCATTGCGATGGCGCGGCAGTAGAAAAAAAGGGATGAGTGGCGAGGGTCGAGTGACGCGGGAATTGAACAGGAGCAAACGGAGAAAACAGAGAGTGTTTTAAGAAATCTCTGTTTCCTCTGTTACCTCCTGTTAAATCGGAAGACCGGAAACCGATATCTCAAACCAAAGGCCATCACAATGAACGATCCTAATAATCCAGCGGCAAGCGGGCAGAGCGGGTTGACGCTGCCCAAGAACGCGCCGCCGGCGTTTCACATTCTCTCCAAACCCACCGGGGCGATCTGCAATCTCGACTGCAAGTACTGCTTCTTTCTGTCCAAGGAGATGCTCTATCCCGGCAGCCGCTTCCGCATGGCGGATGAGCTGCTGGAAACTTACATCAAGCAATTGCTCGAGAGTCACCGGACACCCGAAGTGACCGTCGCCTGGCAGGGCGGCGAGCCGACGTTGATGGGATTGGAGTTTTTTCAAAAGTCGGTCGAGTACGCCGAGAAATACAAGCGGCCCAATCAGCGTATCGAGTACACCGTCCAAACCAACGGCACCAAACTCGACGACGAGCTTTGTGCATTCTTCAAGAAAAATAATTTTCTCGTCGGGCTCAGCGTCGACGGGCCGAGAGAAATCCATGACACCTACCGGGTCAATAAAGGCGGGGAAGGCAGCTTCGATCAGGTCATGCGGGGTCTGGCCTATCTCAAGAAACACAACGTCGATTTCAACATCATTTGCACTGTCCATGCTGCGAATCAGAATCATCCGCTCGAGGTCTACCATTTTTTCCGCGATGAGCTAGGAGCGCAGTATCTTCAGTTCATCCCCATCGTCGAGCGCGTCAGCGACGCGATGCTGCCACAGGCCAACGAAGGCTGGAGCGAACGGCCCAGCGGCGGCCGGCCGCTTTACACAATAGAAGGCAGCTTGGTCACCGAGCGCTCGGTCCAGGCGGAGCCCTTCGGACGATTTTTAATTGCGATCTTCGATGAATGGGTGCGCCGCGACGTGGGTAAGATTTACGTCCAGCATTTTGACTCCGCACTAGCCAATTGGCTCGGCGTTCCCGGAGCGGTGTGCATCTTCGCCGAGACGTGCGGCGGTGCGTTGGCATTGGAGCACAACGGCGATCTCTATAGCTGCGATCACTACGTCGAGCCGCGCTACAAGCTCGGCAACATTCAACAGACGCACATGATCGAGCTGCTCACGTCCCCGACGCAGGTCAAGTTCGGACAAGATAAGCGCGATACGCTGCCTCAATATTGCCGCCAATGCGAAGTGCGCTTCGCCTGTCACGGCGAGTGTCCAAAGAATCGTTTCATCACCACGCCCGACGGCGAGCCGGGGCTTAACTATCTCTGCGCCGGCTACAAAGCATTCTTCAAACATATCGACCGGCCGATGAAGATGATGGCGAATTTATTACGCCAGCGCCGTTACGCGGACGAGGTGATGGGAATGCTGGCTGAGGAAGAGGCGGCGAAGTACGCCAACGCTGGCCGCAACGATCCCTGTCCCTGCGGCAGCGGTAAGAAATTTAAACGGTGTCATGGGGGACGAGGGTCGAGGGAGGGAGTGTCGAGTGAGAAAGAGTGTCTGGTGACAAGAAAACTAAACAGGAGACAACGGAGAGAACAGAGACGAATTTTGAACAGGAGGTAACGGAGGTAACAGAGAGAGATTTTTTTAGGAAAAACTCTATTGCCTCTGTTTGCGCCTGTGAGAAAGGGGCGAGTGACTTCCACTCGACCCCCGACACTCGACCCGCTGTAAGAATTTAAATTAAACCCAGGAGGATTTTTATGGCATTAAAAGAATACAGACCAGGAACTGCGTTCACCGGTGTTATCGGGAGAACGTTCGATGTATCCAGCCCTGCGTGGCCGCAGCCGCTGCGCTCGAAAGAGGGGGCTCCAAACGTGTTGTTCATTGTGCAGGACGACACCGGCTTCGGCCAAATGGGTTGCTACGGCAGCCCGATCAAGACGCCGAACATAGATGCTCTAGCCGCGAACGGCCTGACTTTTAACAACATGCACACCACGGCGCTGTGCTCGCCGACACGGTCGTGCATTCTCACCGGCCGCAACCATCACTCGAATGCGATGTCGTGTATTACCGAAGGCTCGACGGGTTATCCTGGCGGCAATGGCAATATCCCGTTCGAGAATGGCTTTCTCTCGGAGATTCTCCTGCAGCATGGCTACAATACCTATGCCCTCGGCAAGTGGCACCTGACGCCGGCGGATCAGATCTCGGCGGCGGGGACCTATGAACGTTGGCCGCTGGGCCGTGGGTTCGAGCGCTATTACGGTTTTTTGGGCGGCGACACGCATCAGTATTACCCGGAGCTGGTTTACGACAACCACTCGGTCGAGCCGGAGAAAACTCCGCAAGAGGGCTATCACCTGACCGAGGACTTGGTGGACAAGGCGATCAGTTTTATTGCCGACTCGAAGCAAGTCGCGCCGAAGAAGCCTTTCTTCATGTACTTTTGCCCTGGCGCCATGCACGCGCCGCATCACGTTGCGAAGGAGTGGGCGGATCAGTACAAGGGACAATTCGACGGCGGCTGGGACGCCTATCGTGAGCAGGTGTTCAAGCGGCAAAAAGAAGTGGGCATCATTCCGCAAGACGCCGAACTGTCACGCCATGATCCCGACGTGCAGGATTGGAACGCGCTCTCGGCCGACGAGAAGAAGCTGTACTCACGCATGATGGAAGTGTTCGCCGGCTTCCTGACCCATACCGATTTTCATTATGGCCGGCTGTTCAACTTCTTGAAGTCCATCGGCGAGTGGGACAATACGATCATCATGTTCATCTCGGACAACGGCGCCAGCTCGGAAGGCGGCCCGTCCGGATCGGTGAACGAAAACAAATTTTTCAACAACGTGCCGGACTCGCTCGAACAAAATCTCAAGATGATCGACGAGCTCGGCGGACCGTCGACGTTCAATCACTACGCCTGGGGTTGGACCTTCGCGGGTAACACGCCGTTCCGTCGCTGGAAGCGCGAGACTTACCGCGGCGGTATCAGCGACCCGTTCATCGTCCACTGGCCGAAAGGCATCAAGGCGAAGGGCGAAATCCGCACGCAGTATGCCCACGCCATTGATATGATGCCGACGGTGCTCGACATGCTTGGCATCGAGGCCCCGCCCTCCATCAAGGGTGTCACCCAGTCAGCGATCGAAGGGCATAGCTTCGCCCACGTTCTTGACGATGCTAAGGCACCGTCGAAGCACATCACGCAGTATTTCGAGATGATGGGGCACAGATCCATCTATCATGACGGCTGGCGCGCGGTGTGCCCGTGGCCTGGAACCTCCTTCAAGGAATCGGGCATGTTCTTCGGCGCGCCCATCGACAAGGACAAACTGACCGAGCTGGATGCGAAACACTGGGAACTATATCACATCGAGAAAGACTTCGCCGAGAACCATAACCTCGCCGCTGACAACCGCGCCAAGCTGATCGAGATGATCGCCACGTGGTACGTCGAAGCGGGCAAGTTCAACGTGCTACCGGTGGATAGCCGTGGTGTAACGCGATTAGCTGATGAGCGACCGCAGATCGCGGTCGCCCGCACAAGCTATACATACTATCCGGGCACGCAAATGGTGCCGGTTAACGCCGGCCCGACAGTGCTGAACCGACCGCACAGCATCACGGCGGATGTCGAGATCGCGAAGGGGGGCGCCGAAGGGGCGCTACTCTCCGCCGGCGATGTCCAGGGCGGCTTTTCCTTCTATGTGCAGGACGGCAAGCTCCACTACGTCTACAACTACGTCGGCAGCAATTTCTATCACGTTGAGTCAGATGTCCCTGTTCCGCAAGGACGCCACAAGTTGCGCTTCGAGTTCGAAGTGACCGGCAAGCCCGACATCAAGAAGGGCCAGGGCGCGCCGGGCCGCGGGCAGCTTTATATCGATGGCAAGCTGGTCGGGCAAACCGACATTCCCCTTACGATGCCGCTCGCCATCGGACTGGCTGGGGGCATCGTCTGCGGCGCCGACTCCGGCTCGCCGGTTTGGGACAAGTACACACCTCCGTTCAAGTTCAGCGGCACGCTCCACAGCACGACCGTGGACGTGAGCGGCGAGCTGATCAAGGACGACGAAGCCACGCTGCGCATCCACATGGCGCGGCAGTAAGAAGAAGGACGGTCGTCGAGTGAAGAGAAACTCAATTTAACAGGAGAAACGGAGAGAACAGAGGAAATTTTTACAATCTCTGTTTCCTCTGTTGCCTCCTGTGAGGAAATGACAGGGACAATTAAGCAAGAAAGAGCAAAGGAAAAATCATATGGCTACTCAAACCGACAAAATCCACCGTTCGATTCTGCCGATCCCCGATCGGCAACACGTCGGCCTGACGACATACGATGCGAAAGATCCCGATACCAAATTTCCGCCCATCGAGTCGCTGCGTCCACCAAAGGGCGCGCCCAACGTTCTGATCGTGCTGCTCGATGACGTTGGCTTTGCCTCGTCGAGTGCTTTTGGCGGTCCTTGCCAGACGCCGAATTTTGAAAAGCTTGCGGTCAGTGGACTCAAATACAATCGTTTCCATACCACGGCGCTTTGTTCTCCGACGCGTCAGGCGCTGCTTACGGGGCGGAACCACCACTCCGTCAATATGGGTGGCATATGCGAGATCGCAACTTCGGCGCCGGGTTACAGCTCGGTGCTGCCGAAGAACAAGGCGCCGCTCGCGGAGATCCTGAAGCTGAACGGTTACTCGACGGCGCAGTTCGGCAAGTGCCACGAAGTACCTGTGTGGGAGACGAGCCCGATGGGCCCGTTCACCCAGTGGCCAACCGGCGGCGGTGGCTTCGAATACTTCTACGGCTTCATCGGCGGCGAGACCAACCAGTGGTACCCCGCCATCTACGAAGGAACCACGCCGATCGAGCCCGAGAAGACTCCAGAGCAGGGCTATCATTTCACCGAAGACATGACGAACAAGGCGATCAAATGGACGCGCCAGCAAAAGGCGCTGATGCCGGACAAGCCGTTCTTCATATATTTCGCGCCGGGCGCCTGCCACGCCCCACATCACGTGCCGAAGGAGTGGATCGACAAGTATCAGGGCAAGTTCGATCAGGGCTGGGACAAGCTGCGCGAGGAAATTTTCGCGCGACAGAAAAGGCTCGGGGTCATTCCGGCAAACGCAGAGCTGACCAAGCGGCCCGAAGAAATCCCCGCCTGGGACGAGACTCCGCAGGACATGCGTCCCATCTTTGCCCGCGAGATGGAGGTCTATGCCGCATTCCTCGAGCATACCGACCACCATCTCGGGCGTTTGATCGACGCGCTTCAAGATCTTGAGGTGCTCGACGACACGCTGATCTACTACATCATCGGCGACAACGGCGCATCGGCCGAAGGCACGCCCAACGGCTGCTTCAACGAGATGGCCGTGCTGAACGGATTGGCCGGTCTCGAGACCACCGAGTTCCTGGCATCGAAGATTGATCTCTTCGGCGGTCCGGAGGCCTACAACCATTACGCGGTGGGTTGGGCACACGCGATGGACACGCCCTACCAGTGGACCAAGCAGGTCGCGTCGCACTGGGGCGGCACGCGCAACGGCACGATTGTTCACTGGCCGAATAGCATCAAGGCGAAGGGCGAAGTCCGCAACCAGTTCCATCATGTGATCGATGTCGCTCCGACGATCCTCGAAGCCGCCAAGCTGCCGCATCCAGCGTTCGTCCATGGCATCCAACAAGCGCCGATGGAAGGCTTCAGCATGCTCTACGCGTTCAACGACGCCAAGGCGGACGAGCGGCACGAAACGCAATACTTCGAGATGTTCTGCAATCGCGGCATCTATCACAAGGGATGGACCGCAGTGACGCGGCACGGCGTGCCGTGGCTGGGCGCCTACAAGCGCGCGTTCGACGACGATGTCTGGGAGCTGTACGACACCAACAAGGACTGGACACAGGCGCACGATCTCGCGAAAGAGAATCCGAAAAAACTCGCGGAGCTGCAGCGCCTCTTCCTGATCGAGGCAGCTAAGTACAGCGCTCTTCCGCTCGACGACCGGACGTTCGAGAGGTTCAACGCCGACCTCGCCGGCCGCCCTCAACTGATCAAGGGCAAGTCGCAAATTCTGTTCGGCGGTATGGGACGCCTTTCGGAGAACTCGGTCGTATCGATCAAGAACAAGTCCCACTCGGTTACCGCCGATATCGACGTGCCGCAAGCCGGCGCCGAGGGTGTCATCGTCGCCCAGGGCGGCAGTACCAACGGCTGGAGCCTGTACGCGAAGGCCGGCAAGCTCAAATACTGCTACAACTTCTTCGGCATCACGCTGTCCTTCGTCGAGGCGACGCAGCCGATTCCATCGGGTCATCATCAAGCACGCATGGAGTTCAAGTATGACGGCGGCGGCCTCGCCAAGGGCGGCGCTGTTACGCTCTACGTCGACGGCAAGCAGGTCGGCGCAGGCCGCGTCGAGCAGACCGTGCCGATGGCCTTCTCCGGAGACGAGACCTGCGATGTCGGCAAGGAAGCCGGCTCGCCGGTGTCGCCGGACTATGGACCCGAGCACAATGCCTTCAGCGGCGAAGTGAACTGGGTGCAAATCGATCTTGAGAAGGACGATCACGATCACATGATTTCGCCGGAAGAGCGCTACCGCGTCGCGATGGCGCGGCAGTAGAGAAAGTGACGAGTGTCGGGGGTCGAGTGGCGAGGGAAGAGTGGGGAGAAAATCTTTTCAACAGGAGCAAATGGAGAGAATGGGGAGAGTGGAAGAATGGAACACTGGAAGAATGGAAGGGTGGAAAAATCACGGATGAGGCCGGACGCATGCGGCGCTTTTTCATCATTCCACCATTCCAATATTCCAACATCCCAAGCGCCCTCAGTTTTCTCTGTTGCCTCCTGTAAAGAAGTGACGAGTGTAGAAAGGTGAAAAATGCTCCGACAAATTTGGAGAATGTGACGCGATAAACAAATGAGACGCTGGCTTAAAGAACTGAGGTTGGAATGCCCGAGGCTCGATCCATCGGGGTGGAGCCGTTCAGTTTTGGCGGGCGAAAAACTCCTACAAGACAGCGCAGATCTCCGGTACGTGCACGGTTGCAACCTCCCAGACGATCTTCAAATCCACGTTGGCATAGTCATGGGCGACGATATTGCGACATGCCGCGCATTTTTCGAAAGGCGAGTTCCGGGATGGCCCGGCGGGTCGCCTGGGTCACGTGCGCCGCGGCCTCACCGATGATCTCGATGCGCCGGATAACGGCGTCTTGTTTTTGCTTGTCGGCGTGGAAATCGGTTTCCGTGGTGTCTTTGACGTATGCGCCGATGAGCCTAGCAGCTTCGAGAATGTCGCGAAGGCGGCCGAGTTGATCAGTTTCCATACAGACATATGGCCGTGGCAAGAATGTGCTCGCGGGCAAAACGGTTTGGCGACTTCTCCAAAGACTGACGCAGGACAAAATCCACAGGGCGCCCGATCAATTCCTCCGCCTCACCCGCCATTTCCAGCAACTCGGAGGTGGAGACCGGGGATGACTCGTCAAGCGTCACCAGCAGGTCCACGTCGCTGCCTGGCGTCGTCTGGTCACGTGCTGCAGACCCGAAAACTTCCAGCCGGCGGATGCGATGCTTCTCGCAAAATGGATGCAGCCGCTTACGGAGTTCGTCAGAAGATAGTACCGGCGATTCTTGTAACATGCTCATAGGATAATCGGGGCTCGCGTTGGTTGCAAGCCGCTCAACGGGTGACGAGTGTCGAGTGAAGAGAAACTCAATTTAACACGAGCAAACGGAGATAGCGGAGAGTTTCCTTAAAATCTCTGTTTCCTCTGTTGCCTCCTGTAAGGAAGTGACGAGGGGTGATGGGGGTCGAGGGACGAGTGAAAGAACAGCGTGATACAAATGCATCCTCCGACGATCGTTTTCGTGATGCTGTTTGCGTTAGCTTTGGTGAGTTCATTGCTCGCGGGCTACGGCATGGCCGGCGGCAAGTCGCGCAGTTGGCTGCACATCCTTTGCTTCACTTTCATTGTAGCGGCCACGGTCTACGTCATTCTCGATATCGAATACCCGCGATTGCGCTTGATCCGTATCGACGCTTTCGATCAAGCGCTGGTGGAGCTTCGGGAGAGTATGAATGAGGCAAAGTAGCGAAATCTTGAACAGGAGGTAACGGAGGTAACAGAGATAGAAAACTCCGTTTTCTCTGTTCACTCCTGTTAAACGATCGCATCATGCACCCATCGTTCGAGAAGGCATCCAGCTTGACTGAGACGATCATCGGTTCGGCCATTGAAGTCCATCGCGACAAAGGACCCGGCTTGATCGAATCGATTTATGAATGGTGTCTGACGAAGGAGCTCGAACTGCGCGGTGTTTCGTATGTAAACCAAAAGGCGGTCGTGGTCGATTACAAGGGTTTCACACGGGAAGAGCCGTTGCGGTTCGATCTGCTCGTGGAAGGCTGTGTGCTAGTTGAAGTCAAGGCCGTGCAGGAGGTGCTCCCCGTCCATAAGGCCCAACTTTTGAGTTATATGAAGTTGCTCGATATTCCCGTCGGACTCGTGATCAATTTCCATGAATTGAAACTGACGGACGGTGTGCATCGGCTTATCCTGCCTGGAGCAAACCGGTGAAGATATTCGAGCTGGGGATAATAGAAACGACCTTTAAACAGGAGGTAACGGAGTTAACAGAGTTAATTTTTAAACAAAAACTCCGTTTTCTCTGTTCACTCCTGTTAAGCAAAACCCGATGCGCATTCTGATCGAGCTTGCCGCCGAAGCGATCGAAGCGTTTGCCGTGGCGATCATCGTGATCGCGATTGCGCACGGCAGCGTGCGATATCTTATTCATCTTAAACGGCAGGTCGAAAACGCCTATGAACAGTACAAGGCTCAGGTTGGAAAAGCATTGTTGTTGGGCCTCGAAATTCTCGTGGCTGCCGACATTATCAAGACCGTAGCACTCGAACCGACGCTGCAAAACGTCATGATACTCGGATTGCTCGTGATCGTGCGCACGTTTCTTAGCTGGTCTTTGGTTGTCGAGATCGAAGGCCACTGGCCGTGGCGAGGGGGAAAGAGTGTCGAGGGTCGAGTGTCGGGTGTCGAGGGGCAATGAGTCAGATCGCACTGGAGAGCTTCGGCGCGTATCAAAAATCGCGGCAATTGTTCGATTTGGTTGTGACGGACATGGATACTCTTAAAACAAACCACTTTGCTATCGACTTGTGTCACAACAAGTGGACAGCGCGGATTCGATCTATGCAAACATCGAGGAAGGTTACGGTCGACTGAGCCGAGTCGAGTACGTTCGGTTTCTCGACATCGCACGAGGGTCGGCTCGTGAAACACGGGGACGTTACGAACGAATGAAGCACTGGTTCGCTCAAGACGTGATCCAACAACGAGTCAAATTGCTCGACGAGATCATCGGAATTCTGACGAGTTCGATTGGAACGAGGGGCGAGGGAGGAGTGACGGGGGACGAGTGACGAGTGAAAAACAAGGGACACGGAGTGCAGAACAAAGAGGGATGAATAGTTGCTGTTCTCTTCCCCTCGACACCCGACCCTCGACACTCGGGTCTTGCCCCTCCACACTCGTCACCCGACACTCATAACTCGGCGCACAGGAGAGCGACGACGATGGATGATATCTTCAATTGGGCTTGGGACCATCTCATTGGTCGGATTGATGGACCGCTTAAGTTTCGGCTACTCCTTCAGCCAACAATGGCAGTGATCTTCGCAATCCGCGACGGATTGAAAGATGCGCGGGAAGGTCGCGTGCCATATTTCTGGGCGATCTTCACTGAGCCGGAGCGACGCGGCGCGCTGATTCATGAAGGCTGGCGGGCGCTGACAAAAGTATTCATCCTCGCCGTTCTAATGGATTTGATCTACCAGTACCTGGTTCTTGGCTGGTTATATCCAGTGGCGGCGTTGTTTGTCGCTTTCATATTGGCCTTTATCCCGTATCTATTGATTCGCGGCCCGGTCAATCGGATCGCGCGCAGGAGCATGACACAGCGGGAAAAAGTGTGACAATGTTCGAGCCGCTCGACACTCGTCACTCCACCCTCGGCTCACGTAGAAGGAGATAACCGTCATGGCAGCAAATATTGCACCGAGCGCAATCGAACTGGATGTCTCCACTCGACTCTCTTACGATCGTACCCGCCTCGCCTACGAGAACACGATGATGGCGTGGGTGAGGACGGCGACTTCGCTGATCACCTTCGGGTTCAGCGTCTATAAGTTTTTCCAGATCGAAATGAAGGCCGGCGAGCACGTCGATAGGCTCGTCGGACCGCGCGAGTTCGCGCTGATGATGATCACGTTTGGTCTGGTCTCGCTGCTGGCGGGCACGGTGCAACACGTCATGAGTATCCGGGCGCTGCGTGTTCAATATCCAGCAATTCCTCGCTCGATAGCCGCGCTGCTCGCGGGCCTGATCTCGATCCTCGGAATCCTGGTGTTGATCGCGGTGGTGTTTCGGCAATGAGGCGAGCCAGAGGATGACAATGAAACAAAAACTTATCGGGTGATGAATACCAGAGCTCACGTCAGCGTTGGGATATCGTCGATCCCTCGGGTTACCTGTGGATTGCTATTTCTTTTCATTGCCATCACCCCGGTTTTCGCGCACGCCGCGCAGCCGGCGCCGCCACCGCCTCAAGCTGCCGTGAGTAAGGAAGCGCCGTCCACGCCGACGCTCATTGGCGCATCCGAGATCATTCCCGAAGCGGAACAAACGATCAGACAACTGCAGGAAATCCGCGTCCAACTGGACGCGGACGTAGTTTTGAGCTCGATCGAGACCGCGTTCCCGGCATTTACGGAAAAGCTCGACCGATGGTGGGAGAGCGAAGCGCGCGCAGCCACCGAATCCCGCTCGGTGCAAAGGCTGAGCGACGTGAGTTGGGAGTGGCGAGTGCAGCGGGAACAAACCTATAGCTGGAATACATCCTTGAGCGCGCGGTCGCAGGAGCTGTCTGGCGCAAGTGAAGAAGTCGACCGAATCGTGGCGACCTGGAAAGAAACGCAAACCGCTTCGCAGAAAAAGTCCATCCCCAAGGCGGCGCTGCTGAAAGTCGCCGAGGTACTGCGCGAAGCGGAGTTGACGCGCCGAGCGATCCAAGCGCAGACGGCACAGTTGGTAACGCTGCAAAGCCAGATTGCCGACAAAGTGACGGCGCTCGAAGAGATTCGAAAACGAATTGACGAGGCGCGGAAGCACACTGGCGAGGGGCTGTTCACGCTCGATAGCCCGCCGATTTGGCAGGTCTTGTTTGCCGCCGCGACGCCGGAATCGATCGCGGCTCAGACCACGGCAAGCGCAACCAAGGTTTTTCATGACATGCGCGATTTCTTGCAACGATATCGGAATCGATTGATTCTCCATTTCGTGCTGTTTTTAGCGATGCTCGTGTCATTCTACCTGCTCCATCGCAGCTACCGCGAGGTAACTGCGAAAGGAACGTTAGGGATTTCGGCGCTCCATGTTCTGGATCGGTTCGTTTCATCATCGTTGCTTTTGGCGTTCTTGGTGATCCCTTTGCTATATCCGGGAGCGGCTATCAACATTATTCGAGCCGCGGTGCTTCCCACCGTTATTCCGGCGATGAGGCTGGTGCCGGAGTGGTTGCCGAAAATATTCCGGCGCGGGATTTACTTTTTATTAGGACTCTATGTTCTCGATTTTCTCCGTTACTATCTTCCCGCCGACTGGCTGCTCGTGCGCATTTTGCTTACGCTGATTGGAGCGCTCGGACTTATCGGCTTGAGTCTGGTGTTGTCTTCCGCAAAACAGCAGCGCTCGTCTTTGGGGTACGGGGAACGGGCGGCGGTGGTGGTGGCGCGCTGCGTATTCCTATTGTTCGCCGTGTCACTTATCGCCGGTATCATCGGTAATGTCTCGCTGGCGGAAATCCTGGTCTCCGCGCCGATTCGAATCGCCTATGCCGGCATGCTACTACTGGCCGGGAAGCAGGTGGTGATGACGTTTTCGCTGCTTGCGTTGCGCTCGCCTCTGCTGCAGGTTTTCTGCTCCGTGCGCGAAAACTACGACGCCATAGCGCTCCAGTTGAACAAGTTGCTGGGGTGGGCAGCAATCTTTTCTTGGACCTTCTTGAGCCTCCAGATCGTCGGCAAGCTTGACGCTGCGTGGGAAAGGACTGCAAATTTTCTTAGCCTCAAGTGGCAGGTGGGCGCGGCGGAGGTATCGGCGCACAATTTGGTGATCTTTGTCTTGGTGCTGCTGATTGCATACGCGTTTTCCCGGCTGCTTGGTTTTATCCTAACCGAAGAAATTTTTCCCCGCATTCGGCTGTCGCGCGGTGTGCCGGACGCCATCGAGCTGTTGTCGCGGTACACGATCTTGCTGGTCGGCTTCCTACTCGCTCTCAGCGCGGCCGGCGTGAATCTTAGCCAGGTCACGTTGGCGCTCAGCGCCTTGGGGGTCGGTATCGGCTTCGGTCTGCAAAACGTTGTGAACAACTTTGTCTCCGGGCTCATCTTGGTATTCGAGCATCCCGTGCAGGTCGGAGACTACGTCGAGGTCGGGTCCACTACCGGGGTGGTGCGAAAGATCGGTTTCCGAGCGAGTCTTATTCACACCCTCGACGGCGCCGACATCATCATCCCAAACGGCGAGCTGATCGGCTCCAAAGTCATCAACTGGTCGCTTTCCGATCGGTTGCGCCGGGTCAAGATCGCCGTCGAAGTCGCTTTGGGCAGCGACCCGGATCGCGTGATCGAAATCTTGACCAAGACGGCACGCAATCATTCGGAAGTATTGTCAGAGCCGGGACCCAGCGCCGTGTTCGATGAATTCGGCGAGGGTTCCCTGAAGTTTACCCTGCGCTGCTGGGCGCCGGTGGAAAAGTTTGGCGCGGTTCGAAGCGCGCTGAGCATCGCGGTGAACAACGCTTTAAATGCAGCTGGGATTTCGATTCCAGATCCAAAGCGCGACATCCACGTTTACTTGGCCGATGAAATGAAAAAGGCGGCCGCTGCCGAACCGAAGAAATAGCGACGCATGTGGCTATGGAAGCTTTAGCCGATGATCAAAAACGCTTTGCTGAAAATAGACATGACGCGATGAACGCTGTCTCGGTGAACGAATCCGAACTCTACTTTGAACGGGGCGGGCCGGCTTACCGGTTCATGCAGCGTGTCGGCGTGATCCAAGGCGAAGGCCCGTCGGTTGAAAGACGCATCGTCGTTTCGATTGCCGTCACGTGGGTTCCGCTTTTGGTCTTTGCCTTCCTTGATGGCCGTGCGCTCGGGCCGACGCCGAGGGAGTCGATGCTGCTGGACTTCGCGACCTATGCGCGCTTTTTTCTCGCTGTGCCCTTGCTGATGATAGCAGACCGGGTCGTCGGGCCTCGTCTCACCGCCGCTGGACTCCGTTTCATTCGCGACGGATTCGTCGGTCAGAGCGACCTGAGTAAATTCAGCACTGCAGTCGCGCGTGTGAAGCAGCGGCGCGAAGCGCTCACTCCTGAGCTCATCATCGCCGGGATCGCCTTTTTTGGCGCATGGTATCTGTCAGTGGACCAATGGTACGTAGGCGGTACATCGAGCTGGAAGTCGTTGACGTTATCGAGCGGCGGGATCTCGCTCGCTGGGGTATGGCATCAATGTTTCGCAATTCCGTTCTTGCAATTCCTTTTTCTTCGCTGGATATGGCGTTTAGCCATTTGGACTTTGTTTCTTTACGAGATGACCACGCTCGACTTGAATCTTGTTGTGACTCACGCGGATCAGGCGGGTGGACTGGGTTTTCTCGGGACCGCGCATACCTTTCTTGGAATATTCAGCTTCGCTATGGGGGCCATCGTCAGCGCAGACGCTGCCTTCAGGATCTACTTTGAAGCGGCGACAATCGAGTCGTTCGAGTTGATCTTTATCTTCTGCATCGTGCTCAATGAGATTATCTTCGTCGGTCCACTACTAGTGTTTTTGCCAGCGCTCTTCCACGCTCGATTGGAGGGGCTGCGCCAGTATTCCGTTCTCACCAATCAGTATAACCGCGCCTTCCACGAGAGATGGGTCAAGAACGAACCGTTGACCCAGGAGCCACTGTTGGGGACCGCCGACATCCAGTCGCTGGCCGATTTGGGAAACAGCTTCGACAGGGTTCGCGCGATGAGAGACTTTCCATTCGGCACGCGGTTGATTCTTCAGATCGCGGTCATGTCCGCTTTACCGGCGCTGCCGTTGCTGCTACTAGTCATGCCCTTAACCCAAATTCTTAAAGTATTGGGCGAGGCGATTCTGTGATGGGATCAGAATGGAATGATGGAATAGTGGAAAGATGAGTGGTGAAGAAGGTGTCAGGTGTCAGGTTTCAGGTGTCAAGTGAGGGGGAATGGAATAATGGAATACTGGAATCAACGAGACGGCGCTGCTTTGAAACAGAAAGAAGATGAAAAAGAAAATGAAAGAGTGCACGAAAACAATAGCTGTGGTTTTGCTTTTGCTGGCGGGGCTCACCGGCTGCGCGAGCATCGGTCCCGCAACCGTGGCGCGCGATCGGTTTGATTACATTACGGCAATCTCCGATTCCTGGAAGGCGCAGATGCTGCTCAATCTCGTGAAGCTCCGCTATGGGGATGCGCCAGTGTTTCTCGATGTTGCCTCGGTGATCACCTAGACTGGTGTCCAGGGCACATTGGGACTTTCAGGCTCCTGGTGGCAAAATCCCTTTTTCTCATCCGCGGGGGTTAGCGCCGCGGGGACTTATGGAGAAAAGCCCACCGTAACCTACCTCCCTATGAGCGGGGAAAAGTTTGCGCGCAGTCTTATGACGCCGATCCCGCCTGCGGCGATTCTAAATTTTCTCCAGGCCGGCTATCCAGCAGATATTGTGATGCGGCTCACCGTGCATACCATCAATGGCATACATAGTCGCTTCGGCTACGGCGGACGATCACGCGAAGCCGACCCGGAGTTTTATCCGCTCGTCGAGAAGCTGCGCAACATCCAGCAATCCGGAGAAATCGGCCTGCGGGTGAAAAAAATCGGCAACCAGGCCGAGACCTTAATCGTCTTTAGTAAGAAGCCAAACCCAGCGATACAGGCGGAGCGCGCCGAGGTGCGCAAGCTCCTCGGTCTCGATCCTCAGACCGACGAGTTTGACGTGGTCTACGGCTCGGTGGCTGCTAACGACAAAGAGATCGCCCTGCTTACCCGTTCCTTGCTTGAAATCCTTACCGATCTGTCTTCTTATATTGATGTTCCGGCAGCCAACGTGGAACAAAAGCGGACGTTTCCCTCCCCTGCGCCGGAGTTAGTGAACGGTGCCCCTGTGCCGGGACTTATCCGGATTCTCAGCTCGCCGCAAAAACCCGACGATGCCTTTGCCGCTGTGCCGTATAGTCAAGACTGGTACTGGATCGACGACAAGGACTTTGCTTCCAAGCGGCTTTTTTCTTTTATCATGTTTCTCTTCACGCTCACCGACACGGGTGATAAGCAAGGCGCGCCGATCGTCACGATCCCGGCGGGTTAATAGACCGACCGAATTGCAGTCATGGCGAATTTCCAACCACCAAGCATTAAACCGCGCTTACCGCTTTGGCGTATGCCGATTCGCGGCGTGCTGCTGTTACTGCTCGCCGGCATCACCGCTTGGAGCGCTGCGGCGTTGTGGTTCGACGGACCGTCGGCGCGCTGGCTGGCGGGGCTTCTCGCGGCAACGCTTGTCCTTGGTTGTGCCGCTTTACTCATCTTCCTCAAACCGTTTCGACGCGCCGTGTTCGCCGTTCTCGGCGCGTTTTTGATCGTGCTGGTATGGTGGCTCTCGATTGCGCCGCGCAACGACCGAGACTGGTCGCCCGACGTGGCGCAACTGCCGAGCGCGGTGATCGCAGGTGATAAGGTTACGCTGCGCAATATCCGCAACTTCGATTATCGTAGTGAAACAGATTTTACCGAGCGCTGGGAAACGCGAACCTACGATCTCAATCAGGTCGTCGGTTTCGATATGTTTTTTTCGTACTGGGGGCCCACTCTGATCGCCCACACCATCGCCAGCTGGGAGTTCGCCGACGGTCGTCATCTGGCGGTTTCCATCGAGACCCGCAAGGAAAAGGGCGAGACCTATTCGGCGCTGCGCGGATTTTTTCGCCAGTTCGAGCTCTATTACGTGGTCGCCGATGAACGTGACGTGATTGGACTGCGGGCAAAGCACCGCGGCGAGCAGGTTTTTCTCTATCGGTTGACTCACCCGGCGGAGCAGGCGCGCGCCCTGTTGCTCGCATACCTGCACGAGATCGACCGGCTGACCCAATCGCCGCGCTGGTACAATGCCTTGACTCACAACTGTACCGTGGCCATCCGCTACCATGCCAAACAGATCGGCGCCGCGAAGCCGCTGCATTGGAAACTCTTCGCCAATGGCTACCTCGATGAGCTGGGCTACGAGCGCGGTATGATCGATACCAGCCTACCGTTCGCGGAGCTAAAACGGCGCAGCAACATCACGGAAAAGGCCAAGGCCGCTGACGGCGACGCGGATTTCTCGCGGCGCATACGACAAGGGCTGCCGTCGCCCAAATAACGGGTAGCAAAAAGATAAAAGGGGAGGAAGACGATGAGAAAAAATTATTTCTATGTAGTATGCGGTGCGGCCTTTCTTCTTTATATAGCCGCGTGCGGCCAAACCGGCGTGCGAAGCATGAGCCGCACGCAGGACAAGGATATTTCCCGACCATCACGTATTCTTGTCTACAACTTTGCCGTGAGCGCGCAGGACGTGAAGGAATATCAGGGAATCATGCGGCAACAACCATCGATCAAAGATCCGGCAGAACGCG
>WNFU01001634.1_pt1 | contig 31430 bp, 23 predicted proteins | sample 5400121 | NCBI WGS metagenome assembly WNFU01 (sample SAMN13153360, study PRJNA577476) | soil metagenome | isolation source: 100 cm soil or saprolite under grassland replicate 1 | place: USA:California | collected 2016-06-15
CACGTACATCCGGGCCCTCGCCCGCGACCTGGGCTCTGCGGTGGGCAGCGGCGCCTATCTGGGCTCCCTGACCCGGACCGCGAGCGGGCCGTTCCGGCTGGGCGATGCCGCGTCGGTTGACGCCCTCCGGGAGGCCGCGGCGGCCGGGCCGGCGCGACTGCGAGCGTTGCTCCTGCCGGCCGAGACGGGCTTGGACCGGTTTCCGCGCGTGATCCTGGAGCCGCCCGAGGTCGCGGCGATCGCGCGCGGCCAGTTCGTGCGCCCCAGCCGGGCTGTTCTCGCCCCGGAGGGCCCCGACGCACACCTTCGCCTCGTGGACACCCACGATCGGCTCGTGGCGATCGCGGCCTGGCGCGACGGGCGCCTGGCGCCTGAGAAGGTGCTCGTCGACGTCCCGTCCCGCTCGGGCGATGCCTGAACCGAAAGGCGTGGACTCGATGGAGGTCGTCTCCGGCGTCACGGAGCTGCGGCCCGAGCACGGTCGGCTGTTCGTGGTGGTCGGTGTCTTCGACGGCCTGCATCGAGGCCACGCCTACCTCCTGCGGCACCTCCGGCGCGAGGCCGCTCGACGGGATGCGCGGCCGGCCGTGATCACCTTCGACCATCACCCGGACGAGGTCCTGGTGGGCGCGGCACCGCCGCTGTTGTGCGATCCGGCCGAGCGACTCGAGCGTCTCGCCACCGCCGGCGTCCAGCTCACGGTCGTCCAGCACTTCGACGAGGCGCTTCGGCAGACCGAATTCGACGCCTTCGTGGCATCGATTGCGTCGCGGGTCGACCTGGCCGGGTTCCTCATGACCCCGGATGCCGCGTTCGGGTACGAGCGCCGGGGCACCCCGGAGGCGCTGGCCGACCTGGGGCAACGGCTGGGCTTCGAGGTGGCCATCGTGCCGCCCTTCGAGCTCGACGGTCGACCGGTTCGGAGCACGGACATCCGGCGTGCGATCGCGGCCGGCGATCTGGCGGCTGCCGCCCGGCTCCTGGGCCGGCCGGTGGCAGTCGTCGGGAACGCGGTGCCGGCGCCGGCCGGTGCGCGCGTCGAGTTCGAGATTCCGGTGGCCCTGCCGGCCGCAGGCGTCTACCCCGTGCGTGCCGAGGCCTCGGGAACCTCAGTTCGTGCCCGCGCATCAGTGGACGGAAGCCGGCTGGAGCTCGATCGCCCGCTGCGTGGCCGCGTCCGGGTCGAGTTCCGGGACTCGGCTGGGCCAGCGCGATGAGATGACAACCGGGAGACGTCGATCGGCCTCGACCTTCGTTTGCCGCTTCAGGCGGGGCCTGCTATTCTCCGGCGCGTATAAAACGGAAGAGATAGGTTCAACATCAGATTTCGTGTCGGAGGATTGCGTGCCGCTCGCGCGGGAACAGAAGCTTGGTGTCGTCAGCCAGTTCGCACGGACAGAAGGTGACACAGGGTCGCCGGAAGTCCAGATCGCGCTCCTCACGGAGAGGATCAAGGGCCTGACGGACCACCTGAGAGGTTTTCCGAAGGACAACCATTCCCGCCGCGGCCTCCTCAAGCTCGTGGGCCAGCGCCGTCGCCTTCTTGCATATCTCATCAAGAAGGACAACGTGCGCTACCGGGCTGTCATCGGACAGCTCGGACTCCGCCGCTAGGCGACGCCGTCTCCGGACTCTGGGCAGCCGCCCGGGGTCCCATCGCGTCAGGCGCCGACCGGTCCGGCCTTCGTGCCGCGGGTCATTCTCTCCTCCACGGCTAGGAGGATTTCATCCCCGTGTCTCAGACATTCGAGACGCAAATCGGCGGTCGCACCCTGACCATCGAGACCGGCAAGATGGCCCGGCTCGCCGGCGGTTCCGTCACCGTCCGCTACGGTGACACCATGGTGCTCGGCACCGCCAACCGGTCCGACCCGCGACCGGGCCTGGACTTCTTTCCGCTGACCGTCGACTTCGAAGAGCGGATGTACGCGGCGGGCAAGATTCCGGGCGGCTTCATCAAGCGCGAGGCGCGGCCGTCGGAAGCGGCGATCCTCGCCGCCCGCCTGACCGACCGACCAATCCGGCCGCTCTTCCCGGAGGGCTACAAGGATGACGTCCAAGTCGTCATCACGGTCCTGTCCACGGACCAGGAGAACGACCCCGACATCCTGGGCACGATCGCCGGGTCGGCCGCGCTGACGATCAGCGACGTGCCGTTTCAGGGTCCCATCGGCGCGGTCCGCATCGGCCGGATCGGCGGCGAGTTCGTCATCAATCCCACGGTCAGCGAGCTGCGCGAGTCCGAGCTGGATCTCATCGTCTCCGGGACGCGCGACGCGATCATGATGGTCGAAGCCGGCGCCAAGCTCCTGCCCGAGGACGTCATGGCCGAGGCGATCCTGTTCGGGCACCGCGCCATCCAGCCGCTCATCGACATCCAGGAGGAGCTGCAGCGGGCCGCCGGCAAGCCCAAGGTCCTGCCCTACATCGAGCCGGGCACCGGCTCGGTTCTCGACTTCGTCAACAAGGCCCGCGACGGCGAGGAATTCGTGGTGGTCGACACGGAGACCACCGGCACCGATGCCAAGATGGCCGATCTGGTGGAGATCGCGGCGGTTCGGGTGCGCGGCCGCGAGATCGTTGATCGCTGGTCCACCCTGGTCAACCCGGGTCGGCCGATTGTCGGCAACCAGCTGCACGGGCTCACCGACGCCGACGTGGCGAGCGCTCCCGCGCCGGCCGAGGCGGTGCGTCAGCTCCTGGAGTTCGTCGGCGGCGCCACGATCGTAGGGCATAACGTCGGCTTCGACATCGGCTTCCTCGAGGAGGCCCACGGCGACGGATTCCGGTTCGTGCCCGGCACCTACCTGGACACCCTGGTGATCGCCCGCGAGGCGTTCCCCGGCGTACCCGAGTCGTACAAGCTCGGCGACCTGGCCCGGTTCCTCGGCGTCGAGACGTCCACGAACCATCGCGCGCTGCCCGATGCCGAGGCGACCGCGCAAGTCTTGCTCTGGCTGGCCAACGACCTCACGGCACGAATCGACAAGCTCCACGACGCGGTCGCCGACTCGATCAGGGCGTTTCGGCGCTCCGGCGCGGATCCGAAGGCGCTCCTGGAGGCCGCCCGACGCGACGCGCGGGTCAGCAAGAGCCTCTTCTCCCTCATCCACAAGAAGACCGTGCGCGAGCTGGTCCTGGGCGAGAAGATCAGGATGGACGGCCGCGGCCTGGAGGACATCCGGCCGATCTCGGTCGAGGTCGGCCTCCTCCCGCGCGCTCACGGCTCGGGCCTCTTCACCCGCGGCGAGACGCAGGCCCTCACGGTCGCCACCCTTGGCGCCAGCTCGGACGTCCAGCGGATCGACACGATCAGCCCGGAGACCGAGAAGCGATTCCTCCATCACTACAACATGCCGCCGTACTCAACCGGCGAGAACAAGCAGATGCGCGGGCCCGGCCGGCGTGAGATCGGCCACGGCATCCTCGCCGAGCGAGCCCTGTTGCCCGTCCTCCCCAGCCAGGAGGACTTCCCTTATGTCATCCGGCTCGTGTCGGAGTGCGTCACCTCCAACGGCTCCACGTCCATGGCATCCACGTGCGGCTCGACCCTCGCCCTCATGGACGCGGGCGTCCCGATCAAGGCGCCGGTCGCCGGCGCGGCGATGGGCCTGATCAGCGAGCCGGACGGTCGCTTCGCGGTCCTGACCGACATCCTCGGCAAGGAAGACCAGTTCGGCGACATGGACTTCAAAGTGACCGGCACGCAGGAAGGGATCACCGCCCTGCAGATGGACATCAAGGTCAAGGGCATCAACGAGGCGATCATCCGCCAGGGCCTCGCCCAGGCTCTGCGGGCCCGACTGTTCATCCTCGACAAGATGGTCGAGGTGATCCCCGAGACCCGTGGCCAGATGAGTGACTTCGCGCCGCGCATCACCACGATCAAGATCAACCCCGACCGGATTCGCGACATCATCGGCAAGGGCGGCTCGATGATCCGCAAGATCCAGGAGGAGACATCGACCGAGATCAACGTCGAGGACGATGGCTCGGTGGAGATCGCCGCGGTGTCGGGCGAGAACGCCCGCAAGGCGATCACCTGGATCGAGTCGCTGACACGCGACGTCGAGGTCGGTGCGCTCTACCTGGGCAAGGTCACCCGGATCATGGGCTTCGGTGCGTTCGTCGAGATCCTGCCGGGCAAGGAGGGCCTAGTTCGGATCGGCGAGCTGGCCGACTATCACGTGCCCACGGTGGAGGACGTGGTCTCGGTTGGTGACGAGGTCATGGTGGTCGTCATCGAGGTGGACAGGCAGGGCCGGATCAACCTCAGCCGCAAGGCCGCCATGCAGCGTCACCTCGCCAAGGAACCCGTCTGACCGTCCGCCGTGGACGCGAGCCCCGGCCCTCGAGGTGATGACGTCCGGATCGGCACGGATCCCGCGGAGTTCGACCTGGAGTGGGTCGTCTTGGCGCTGTCGGAGCGCGCCTACTGGGCGCGGGGAAGGCCGCGCGAGCTGATCGTCGCGTCACTCGCGAACTCGCTGTGCTACGGCCTGTTCCACGGTCGCGACCAGGTGGGCGTGGCGCGCGTCGTCACGGATCGCGCCACGTTCGGCTGGCTGTGCGACGTCTTCGTGGACGAGGCATGGCGGGGTCGAGGACTGGGTGGTCGCCTGATCGACGCGGTCGTCGCGGATCCGCGGCTGCGCGACGTCCCGCGACTGGTCCTGGCCACGCGTGACGCCGGGGAGCTGTACGAGCGACACGGCGGCTTCCAACCGCTGGCCGCCCCCGAGCGCTGGATGGAACGCGACCGCCGGGGCATCGTGAGCCACGAAGAGCCGTAGAGGCGCATTCCTGGCCGCTTCCCCCCGAACAGCAACCGGGGTAGTCGTATGCGAGATGTGGCGCCCTCCGGGGCGGTCCGGCACAAGCAGGCGCTCCCATGCCCGGTGGCGACGGGTATGGCGCAAGACTCGAGGGCGGTCCAGTATTGTTGGGCCGGGTCAGGGCCGCTGGCGACGATGACCGTCGGGGTGCGGCTCGGCGCTTCGATTGGCGGCCCGTTGCGCCGCCCGGGAGGGATGGACATGATCGCGCCAGGGCTCGCCCGCCCACCAGTCCGTAACCGCCTTGCGGCGCTCGCCGCCGGACTCATCGTCGCGCTCCCGTTGGCCATGACCGTGCTCGCTCCAGCGGCGCTTGCGACGACGACCGGGATCGACGTCACGCTGCCGTTGGGCCACCGGATCCAGGGCATCGTCAGCGACCACGACGGCCACCCAATCGAAGGCGCCGAGGTCTTCGCGAGCTCGATCGTCAACGCCGGAGATGCTCGCGACACGACCGACGCGACCGGTCATTACGTGCTCCACGCTCTTCCAGATTCCACCTACCACGTTCATGTCGATCCACCCCACGATTCCAACTTCCTGGAGCAGTGGTATGGAGCGCCGGATTCGAATCCGGAGGGAATCGGCGCCGTGGACGTGATCGTCGAGGGCGCCAACGTAACCGGGATCGACGTCCAGCTCGAGGCCGGGCTCCGAATCCTGGGCACCGTCCGCGACCCAGACGGCCAGCCTGTCGCAGGCATCCGCGTGGGCGGAGGCATCAGCGGCGCCGATGGCCGCTATGCGTACGGCGGGTTGCGGCCGGGAACGTACACGCTCTTCGTGGCGCCGCCCGACGGATCGGACTTCCTGTCCGGGCCATTGGTCGACGGACACGTCGGTGGTCCCGACGAAGATGGGACTCCGGTGACGCTCGAGGCGGCCGACGTGGACGGCGTCGACGTGGAGCTCTCCGTCGGCCTCCGCATCAGCGGGAATGTGACCGCGGCGCGTCCGGGCCCGATCGAGGTGACAGCGATCGGAGAGACGTTTGCTCGAGCAACGGCAGACGACGCCGGAGACTACGTCATCCGCGGCTTGCGCCCGGGTTCGTACCGGCTTCTCTTCCGTCGGCCCACCGGTGGCATCCTGACGGAAGGGGGCGAATTCCCGCTCGGGGAGTATCCGGTTCCGGTCGAGCTGACGACGGCGGATGTCGTCCTCGATCCAGTGTCCTTTCCTCGGGGCACTGACATCGTGGGGAACGTAACCGATCATGGGGCAGGCCTGCCAAATCCGTACGTGTTCGTCTGTGATGTACACGACGAGCTCGGATGCGCGGCTGCGACCGGACAGGCAGACGGATCCTTCCGGGTGGTGAACGTCCCGACCGGGGACTGGCGGATCTCCGTCAGCGTGTCCAACCACGTGACCGGCTACTACGGCCCGGGGGGATTCATCATCGACTGGGAGGCGGCGACGCCCGTCCACGTCGACAGCGGGGGGCCGGACGTCACGGGGATCGAGATCAAGCCCCCGGCCGGTGCGTCCTTCTCGGGGCGGATCACCGGTCCGTCCGGTGAGCCGATCGAGGGCGCCCGTGTCCTGCCAGCGAATATCGGACTCGAACCAGGCTGGGTCATCCCCACCTCTCATGGCGATGGCACCTTCCTGGTCCGTGGCATCGCGACGGGCCTCTACCGGATGTCGGTCGAGCCGCCAGCGGATACCGACTATCTCTCCGGCTACTACGACGCGGACGCGGCCGGAGGCTACACGGCCGACTACGACCAGGCGACCGAAGTGCGTCTGGTGGAGGACAACGATCGCACCGCACCGGTCGTCACGGTCCGCGATCCCGCGGCGGGCGCCACCGGTGTCGATCCAACGCTCCCGATCAGCATCCGGCTGTCGGAGCCGGTGGACGGCGTGGACGCCCGTTCCGTGCAGCTCAAGGACATGGATCGCGGCGGGGTCGTCCCGGCCGACGTCAGCTTCGATGCACATACACGGACGGCTACCCTCGTGCCTCTCGATCCGTTGCGGCCGAACACCAAGTACAAGGTCTCGCTCGCGAACACGATCCGCGATTGGTCCGGGAACCGCCTTGTCGTGACGAGCTGGAGCTTCCGCACCGGCGCGGGGCAGTAGCGAGGTCGCCGCTCGCGCGACGCCCGGTTCGGAAGTTAGATCGGGCCTAGGCAGTCAATCGATGGGTCCGTGGATTGCTCGAGTCCGACCGTTGTTGCCGCTGCTCGCGGTCGCAGCTGTCGCGCTCGGGTTCGCCAATTTCCTCTGGTTCTTGATCGAGAGCACGCGCCTCGGCGGTGACGCCCTGAATGGGTACGCTCGCGACGGCCATTACTTCGTGGTCAGTCACGGCTCAGCGACCGAGGTGGACAGCTCGACGTGGGAGTGGTCCAGGATCCACGCGATGAGCGTGTTCGTCACCCATCCCCTGGCGCTCGTCGCGATGGGCTATCTCCTGCTTCGCGTGGTGTTTCCGATTTTCATTACGAGCGGCGGCGCTCCTGTAGCAAGACCGCGCGTTGAGTCTGTCAAGGCTTCCGGACAATTGATCGCCGGCGCGCAATGCGGCGGCAGAGTCGGCGACCTGTCGGCTACGTCGATCGACGTTCTGGTCTATCCAGCGGGCCTGATCGTGAAGCCGATGTTCATGGCCCCGATGGCGATCCTCGCCTCCGAGGTGCGGAGAATCGTGCCGGGAGCACGGTTGCTGTTCCGTACGGGTATCAGGGTCGATCACGACTCGCCGGTCGTCGCGACGCCTCTGATGGTGTTCCTTGCTCCAGACCATCCCGTAGTTGCTGCACTCGAGCGCATCACCGGTATTACCGCGGCTACGTCTGCCGGCGAGGCTGGAGGAGGATCCATGACAGCCGCTCGCGGATCGTTCCACGAGGACAAGTTTCCGGCGGCGTTGAAGGCTCTGATCGTGCTGGGAATCATCTTGAACGTCGCCTTTCTGTTCGGGATTCCGTTCCCGCGCCGAGGCGTGGTCGATACGATCGCCGTGGCGGCCATCCTCATCGGCAATATGTACATCTTCCTGATTCGATACCGCCGACGTTGGTAGGAAGCCGGGGCCGGGAGGCCCGCTGCTATACTCGGCGCCGTGCCCCGTACCACGACCGACACTGCGGAGCCGCGACGTCGATGACCCGTCAACCGCTCAGCGTCGCCGTCGTCGGCGCAACCGGCGTCGTGGGGCGCACGATGATCCAGATCCTCCTGGAGCGCGAGTTCCCGCTGCGTGAATTGCGGCTGCTGGCCTCGGGCCGATCGGCCGGCACGGCCGTGTCCGTCGGCGGCCGCGACCTCGAGGTGAGCGAAGCCACGCCGCGGGCATTCGACGGCGTGGACCTCGCGCTGTTCTCGGCCGGCGGCAGCGTCTCGGAGGAGCTGGCTCCGCAGGCGGTGGGCCGCGGTGCGACAGTGATCGACAACTCGAGCGCGTGGCGGATGACCGAGGGCGTGCCCCTCGTCGTGTCCCAGGTCAATCCCGACGATGCGGCGGCGCACGAGGGGATCGTGGCCAACCCCAACTGCTCCACGATGCAGCTGGCGCCCGTGCTCATGGCGCTGCGCGACGCGGTCGGCCTCGAGCGCGTGGTGGTCGACACGTATCAGAGCGTATCGGGCACCGGCGGCGATGCGCTCGACGAGTTCGACGGTCAGATTCGCGCGCATGTCGCCGGAGAGCCGAAGACCGCGACCGTCTATCCCCATCCGATCGCCTTCAACGCGCTCCCGGAGATCGACACCTTCCTGCCCAACGGCTACACCAGGGAAGAGTGGAAGGTCGTCCAGGAGACTCGCAAGATCCTCCACCTGCCGGACCTCCGGATGAGTTGCACGGCCGTGCGCGTGCCGGTCTTCGTCAGCCATTCCGAGGCCGTGCACGTCGAGACCGTCGAGCCGGTCACCCCGGAGCGAGCCCGCACGCTCTTCGGGGCCGTGCCTGGCGTCATCGTCCAGGACGATCCGGCGGCGCATCTGTACCCGCTCGCGACCGAGGCCGCCGGCCGGGACGAGGTGTTCGTCGGTCGGGTGCGCCAGGACCCCTCGATCGCGGACGGCCGCGGCCTGGCCTTCTGGGTCGTCAGCGACAACCTGCGCAAGGGCGCCGCCACGAACGCGGTCGAGATCGCGGAGCTCCTGGCCGCGCGTGGCTGGGTCCGCCGGGCGTCGGACCGGGCGGGCTCGGCGTGACGGATGCCGAGCGCCGCGCGGCGCTCGAGGCCATCGCCGGCGAGGTTCGCACCTGCACCCGCTGTCGGCTCCACGAGCAGCGAACGCAGGCCGTGCCGGGCGAGGGACATCCGTCGACTGAGGTGATGTTCGTCGGCGAGGGACCGGGTCGCGACGAGGACGCCCAGGGCCGGCCGTTCGTGGGCGAGTCGGGCAAGCTGCTGACCCGGCTCATCGGGTCGCTCGGGTGGCGCCGCGACGACGTCTTCATCACGAACGTCGTGAAGTGCCGGCCACCCGGTAACCGCGACCCTGCGTCCGACGAGATCGCGGCCTGCGCACCGTTCCTGCGACGGCAGCTGGCCGTCCTCCAGCCGGCCGTGGTGGTGACGCTGGGGCGGTTTTCGCTGGCCACGTTCCGGCCCGGCGAACGGATCGGTCAGGTCCACGGCACCGGCAGGGAAGCCAGCCCGGCCTCCGGCGCGGAGGAGGCCCAGGCGTTCGCCATGTACCACCCCGCCTATGCCGTGCGCGACCCCCGCAACGAGGCGACCCTGTTCGAGGACATCGGCCGCCTGCCGGCGGCCCTGGTCGAGGCCCGCAGGCGCCGCGAGGAGGAGGGGACACCTCACGCCGTCTCGGATCTGGCGCCCGCCGCGGAGGCCGGCGTGGTGGATGTGCCGGAGGCGGAACGGCCCTCCGACAAGCCGATGACGTCCGACGAGGGCCGTCCGGTGCAGCCCGCGGGCGCGCCGCCGGGACTGCCTCCCGCCGCCGAGGCTGATCCGGCCGACTCCCTGCAGATCCCCCTGTTCTAACCGGAATCCACGATGCCCGACAGCAGCACGCCGCTTCGAATCATCCCCCTCGGCGGGGTTGGCGAGATCGGCAAGAACATGTACGTCTTCGAGTACGGCGACGACATCGTCGTGATCGATTGCGGGCTCATGTTCCCGGACGAGGAGATGTTCGGCATCGACCTCGTCATCCCCGACATCGCCTATCTCAAGGAACGCCGGGCCAACGTCCGGGCCTTCCTGATCACCCACGCACACGAGGACCACGTGGGTGGGCTGCCATACGTGCTGCCCGAGTTCCCAGGAGTCCCGGTCTATGCCAGCACGCTCGCCCGCGGCCTCCTGGGCAACAAGGTCAGGGAGCACAAGCTCCACAACAACCCGCTGGTGGCCATGGAGCCGGGGGACGAGCTCCAGATCGGGCCGTTCGGCGTCCTCACCTTCCGGATCGGCCATTCGATTCCTGACGCGATGGGACTTGCCCTGCGGACGCCTGTGGGCACGATTGTCCACACCGGCGACTTCAAGTTCGACCACACACCCGTGGACGGCAAGCTGTCCGACTTCGCGATTCTGGCCCGGCTGGGTGCGGAGGGCGTCATCTGCCTGCTGTCCGACTCCACCCGCGCCGAGAACCCTGGCTATACCCCGTCGGAGCGGACCGTCGGCGATGCCTTCCGCGAAATCATGGAACCTGTCGACGGGCGGGTTATCGTCGCCACGTTCGCGAGCAACATCGCGCGCATCCAGCAGGTCCTGGACGCCGCCGCGACGTTCGATCGCAAGGTAGCCGTCATCGGCCGGTCGATGGAGCAGAACTTCCGGATCGCCAGCGATCTCGGCTACCTGGAATACCCGGCAAGTCAGATCATCGGCAAGGACAAGATCGGCGAGATCCCCGCCGAGAAGCTCGTCATCGCAACGACCGGCAGCCAGGGCGAGCCAATGTCCGGCCTCGCCCGGATGGCCAACCGCGACCACAGGTTCGTCGAGATCCAGCCGGGCGACACGGTGATCGTCAGCGCCAGCCCGATCCCCGGCAACGAGGAGTACGTCAGCCGCACGATCGACAACCTGTTCAAGGCCGGCGCGAACGTGTTCTACCACACGATCAAGCGAGCTCACGTGTCCGGCCACGCAAGCCAGGAAGAGCTCAAACTCATGCTCGGGCTCACCAAGCCCAGGTACTTCATCCCGATCCACGGCGAGTTTCGGATGCAGGTCCAGCACGGCCGCCTGGCGATCGAGACGGGCGTCCTCCCGGAGAACGTTTTCATCATCGAGAACGGCCAACCCATCGAGATCGACGCCGACGGGTCGGCCCGGCGCGGGCAGACGGTCCCGGCCGGCTATGTCTTCGTGGACGGCCTGTCCGTCGGCGAGGTCGGCGAGATCGTCCTCCGCGACCGGCGCGCGCTGGCCAACGACGGTATGTTCATGATCGTGGTCACGGTCGACAAGCAGACGGGCAACGTCATTGGTGTTCCGGAGATCATCACCCGCGGCTTCGTGCACGGAAACGAGCGCGACCCGATCATCGATTCGACCACCGCGCGGGTGATGGCGGCCATCGAGAACCCGGGCGACCACATCAGCGAGATCGCTCTCCTCAAGAGCCAGATCAAGGACGCGGTGTCCCGTCACCTGTACGACCAGACGAAGCGACGGCCGATGGTCTTTCCGGTCGTCGTGGAGGTCTAGGGATGGCCGGCCGGCGTCGAACGCCGGTGCGCCGCAGCCGGCCGGCGCGACGGCGATCGGGGACGGCATTCAGCATGCCGACGCTGCATCTCCCACCCGAGGTCGTCCGCTCGCTCGTCGGGCTGACGCTTCTCGTGCTGGGCATCGTGACCCTCATCATGCTGCTCCTGCCCGCCGAGCAGGGGACGCTCACCAACTGGGCGCGGACGGTGGTGCTGCCGAACTTTGGCTCAGGTCGCTGGCTGCTGCCGTTCTTCCTCCTCGGCGCAGGTGGCCTGATCGAATGGCGGCCGCTCGGCAGCGGCTGGCAGGCCCGGCTCATCGCCGCGTTCGTGGCATATGCGGCGTTCCTGGGGCTGCTGGAGTTCCTGCCGGTTCGCGGCGGCGGCCGGATCGGGACCTTCCTGGCGGACGTTCTGGCCAGCCTCGTGACCCGGCCGGGGGCGTTCGTCGTGCTGGCGGCCGTCCTGATCGGCGGCATCCTCATCGTGGCCAACGCCCGGCTCGCCGAGCTCGTGGCGTCCCTGCGACGAGCGGCGGGAGGGCTGGGCACGGCCCTGGCCGGTCCACCCGCTGCGGCGGACGCGGCGGACCGGACGGGCGCGCGGCAGCCCCGTCCCGGCCGCGCGCCGGCCGAGCCGCGAAACGGACCTGAGCCACCGGACGGATCACGTCGATCGCCGGCCCCCATTCCCAGCGAGGTGCCCATGAGCCAGACCGTGGTCTGGGGCGCGGCCCACAGTGCGCCAGGCGGTCCGCGGCTCGGGCCCGAACGGCGATCCGCCGGCGCGCCGGCGTCCGCCTCGGTCGAGTCGTCCGTGGACCTCCTGGAAGCCGAGGATGCCTCGCCGCCCCACGCCCGTCCGTGGGTCCTGCCGCCCATCGACCTGCTGAGCGCCCGGGCGGAGGGCCCGGTGGGGCGGCCGGACCACGCCACCAACATCGGCATCATCGAAGACAAGCTGCGCAGCTTCGGCATCCCGGCCATGGTCATCGGCACGAACACCGGGCCCGTCGTCACCCAGTACGAGGTCCGGCCGGAACCGCACATCAAGCTCAGCCGGATCGAGGGCCTGGCGGACGACCTGGCGATGGCCCTGGCGGCGCGCTCGATCCGCATCGAGGCGCCCATCCCCGGCAAGGATGTCGTCGGTATCGAGATCCCGAACGTGAAGAGCGAGGTCGTCGGGTTCCGGCGGCTCATGGACGACACGAAGATGCTCGACGCCGAGAGCCGGCTGTCCTTCGCTCTCGGTCGGGACGTCTCCGGCAAGGCGTACGCCGTCGACCTCGCCAAGATGCCCCATCTGCTCGTTGCCGGGGCAACCGGGTCCGGCAAGAGCGTGTGCATCAACGCCCTGATCACGAGCCTGCTCATGCACGCCAAGCCGGAGGAGGTGCGGCTCATCCTGATCGACCTCAAGCGTGTCGAGCTCGGTGGTTACGACCGGCTGCCGCATCTGCTCACGCCGGTCATCAACGAGCCACGGGATGCCAAGTCCGCCCTCGACTGGGCCGTCCACCAGATGGAGGAGCGCTACAAGGCGCTCGCGGCAAAGACCGCCCGCAACATCGCGACGTTCAACGCCAGCGAGCGGGTGGCTCCCGAAGAGCGCCTGCCGTACGTCGTGATCGTCATCGACGAGCTGGCCGACCTGATCATGCGCGAGGGCCGGAAGGTGGAGGAACCGGTCGTCAAGATCGCCCAGAAGGCGCGGGCGGTCGGGATCCATCTCGTGCTCGCGACCCAGCGACCCTCCGTCAACGTCGTGACCGGGCTGATCAAAGCCAACGTGCCCTCACGGATCGCCTTCGCGATGGCCTCCATGATCGACAGCCGGACCGTCCTGGACGCGCCGGGCGCGGAGGATCTGATCGGCCGAGGGGACATGCTCTACCAGCCCGTCGACCTGCCCCGTCCGATCCGTCTCCAGGGCGTCTTCGTCTCGGACGACGAGGTGCGGGCCGTGACCGGGCATTGGATCGAGCAGGCGCCGGAGCCGCTCTACGACCCTGACGTCCTCGCCTACGTCGACACGGACGGCAACGGCAGCAGCCAGTTCAGCTGGCTGGCCGCGATGGCCGAGGACGACATGGTCGTCCAGGCCGCGGAGCTCGTCACGACCCTCGGCAAGGCCTCAACGTCCATGCTCCAGACGAAGCTCAAGGTCGGCTTCAGCCGGGCCAGCCGGCTCATGGACGAGCTCGAGCGCTACGGGATCATCGGGCCCCAGGATCCCCGCAACCCGGCCGTGCCGCGAATCGTCTACGGCCGCGACAACTGGCTCGTCAGCCACGCGGATATCGACAACCCGGGCCACTGAGGGGTTCGACAGGGTCGGGTATCCTGAGCGCGACACCGGTCGCGAGCGCATGCGCGGCGTTCCGGCCCCGGAGGGACACCAACACTCGATGACGACGCGAGACGAGGCCCGCCGCCGCGGCGACGTCCGGATGGACGCCGGCCGCCAGCCGGTGACCGCCGAGCCCGCCCCAAGCCTGCCCGAACGCCTGCTCGCGGCCCGCGAGCGGAAGGGCGTCGACCTGTATCGGGCGGAGCGGGACACGAAGATTCGCGCTCGCTATCTGGGCGCCCTCGAGCGCGGCGACTATCGCGAGCTGCCGGGCTCCGTGTACACGAAGGGGTTCCTCCGCAACTACGCCCTGTACCTGGGCCTGGACCCGGACGAGATCCTCACCCAGTGGCGCCGCGAGCGGGGTGACACGGCCGCGGCGAGCGAGCCCGTGATCGTGGTGCCTCGCCCGCTCACCGCGCCCAGGCCGGGCCTCGCGTTCTCCCCGGCGGTCATCGTTGCGGCGGTGATGACGGTCGTCCTGCTCCTGTTCGTCGCCTACCTGGCGATGCAGGTACTGCGCTTTGCCCGGCCGCCGACGATCGCCGTATCTCAGCCGGCCACGGCCGTCAGCGACGTTGATGATTCCACGACGAGCTATGCCCTCCGGGGCACGACGATCCCGCATGGCACGATCAACATCCAGGACGCTCCGGACCACACGATCCAGGTCTCGGCATCCGGTGACGGATCGTGGAACCAGAACGTCGACCTCCGGCGCGGCCGCAACGACTTCACGATCTGGGCGACCGATCCGGAGACCGGCAAGGTCTCCGAGCAGAAGCTCCAGATCATCATCAACGTCCCGTTCTCCGTGGTCCAGGCACCCACCCTCTCGGTCGACTCGCCGGCGGAAGGCGCCAGCTTCCAGAACGGCGCGATTCCGGTCGGCGGCAAGGCCGTCAACGCGGCCCAGGTCCAGGTATCGGCGACCTACCTGGGTCCGGCCGTGCCGCCCGCCGCCGGCGCCTCGCCGCCGCCCGCGCCTCGAGTGCCCTCCCCGGTCTCTGTCCCGGTCGGCACGGACGGTGCCTTCTCGACGCCGTTCGAACTGACCAGCGGTCACTGGGAGATCACCGTGACCGCGTCGAGCGCGGAGGGCAAGACGACGACCTTGACCCGGACCGTCACCGTCGCCTACAAGGGCGTCAACCTGGTCGTGACGATCCACGGCCGGGCATGGCTCAAGGTCTGGGTGGATGGAGAGCTCGAACCCAAGACCGGCGCCGGCGGCAAGGTGTACGGCGACGGGAGGGTCGTGTCGTTCACGGCCCAACAGACGATCGAGGTCCGAACAGGATCCTCCGGCGCGACATATTTCACGCTCAATGGCACATCCCTGGGCCGCCTTGGCCAGGCCGGCATCCCGGAGACGTGGCTGTTCTCCCGGACCGGTCCGCCCAAGCTGACCCAGCGCCAGTAGGGGAGCGTTGAGATGAGCCCAGGCGAAGCGCCGGCGGTCGTTTCCGATGCCGCCGACCAGCTCGCGCCGCTCGTCGAGGCCGCGCGCCGGCTCCAGGAACGGTGCGTGGCGGCCGGGCTGTCCGTGGCGGCCGCGGAGTCGTGCACCGGCGGTCTTCTCACCCACATCCTGACGGAGGTGCCGGGCTCGTCGGGTTATCTCCTGGGGGGCGTCGTCTCGTACGCCGACCGTGCGAAGGTCGAGCTCCTGGGCGTCGATCCGGACCATCTCGCGGCCCACGGCGCGGTGAGCGCCCAGGTCGCCCGAGCCATGGCCAAGGGGGCCCGAGAGCGGTTCGGGGCCGACCTCGGCGTCGCGATCACGGGTATCGCCGGCCCCGATGGTGGCAGCGATTCCAAACCCGTCGGGCTGACCTACGTTGCGGTCGCGGACGGGGAGGACGTGGAGGTCCGACGGCTCCAGTGGGGCGGTGAGCGAAGCGCCAACAAGCGGGACTCGGCCGGCGCCGCGCTCGAGCTCCTGCTCGCGAGGGCCGACGCGATCGCCGGATCCGACTCGCCCGGGCGGGAGTGACGCGGCCGGCGACCGCGATCGGGCAGGGCCTGGCGGCCGCCCGGCCGGCGCGGCCGATCCGGGCCGGCGAACGGATCCATGTCGTCGGCGCGGCCGGCGCTGGAGCGAGCGGCGCGGCGCTGCTGGCCCGCGGGGCCGGCGCGATCGTGAGCGGCTGCGACGCCGGCGGCGTCTCGCCCTACACGGTTTCCCTGGCTGCGGAGGGCATCACGGTGAGCGAGGGCCACAGCCCGGACCACGTGACGGTCGCGCCGATTCCCGACCGCCTCGCGGTGAGCAAGGCCATCACCGCGGTCGACCCCGACAACCCCGAGCTCCGCGCCGCCCGCCAACTCGGGATCCCGCTCGAGCCATGGCAGCAGGCCGTCGCCGACTCGGCATCGGGCCGGACGCTCGTGGGCGTGGCCGGTACGCACGGCAAGAGCACGAGCGCGGGCTGGCTGGTCCACCTGCTCGTTCGGGCGGGGGCCGACCCGTCGGCGCTCGTGGGGGCGCTTCTGCCGGCCAGCCTGACCGGTGGCCCGCCGGCGACCGCCCGGCGCGGGCGCGGCCAGGCCTTCGTGGCGGAGGCCGACGAGTATGCCGGCAACTTCGACGCGTACCGGCCGGCAATCTCCGTCGTCACCAGCGCGGAGTGGGATCACCCGGACGTCTTCGCCGATCGGGCCGCGGTCGTTGAGGCGTTCGCGCACTGGCTGGAGGCCGCCGCGGCGGGAGATGCGCGGCCGGTCCTCGTTGCCAACGTGGCCGACCATGGGGTGGAGGCGCTCGTGGGGCGGTTGCGCGATTGGCCCGGCACCGTCGTCGCCACTGCCATCGTCGACGTCTCGGCCCAGCGGCTGGGCGGCTACGCGCGCGGTGCGGCCGAGCGGTACGCCACGGGTGGCGGCCCGGCGAGCTCGATCCTCGGCCGGATCGTCGCGACCGAGCCGACCGGCACCACGCTGGAGGTTGCCGGGCTGGACCCACTCGCCGGCCCGATCCGCATCCGGTTGCCCACCGCTGGCCGCCACAATGCCAGCAACGCATTGGGCGTGGCCGGCGCCGCCGCCGCGCTCGGCCAGCCGGCGGCCTCGATTCGCGACGGTCTGGCGACGTTCCCCGGCGTGGGGCGCCGCTTGGAGCGCAAGGGCGAGGCCGGCGGCGTCGTCGTGTATGACGATTATGGGCATCACCCCACGGCGATCCGCGAGACCCTGCGCGCCGTCCGCCAGCGCGAGCCGGGTCGCCGGGTCTGGGCGGTGTACGAGCCCCTGACGTATCACCGGACGGCCGCGCTGCTCGGCGACTTCGCCGTCGCCCTGGCCGAGGCCGACGCGGTCGCCATCGCGGACGTCTGGGCCGGACGCGATCCGGATACGACCGTGGCGTCGGCGTCCGGCCTGGCGGAGGCCGTGGCCAGGTCCCGATCGGGCCTGGAGGTTGGGGCGCCGGGCTCGGTCGAGGCGACCGCCGCCTGGCTGGCCGGGCGCGTCCGAGCGGGTGACGCCGTCCTCGTGATGGGCGGCGGTCGAAGCTATCGGATCGGCGAGCTGCTGCTCGAGCACCTGGCCTGACCCCACCCCAGCGCGAGGTGGCCTCCGACGGGGCCTCTCGCTCGGGACGCCATCGGGCCACCCCGGGTACGATGTCGGCCGGCCGCCCGACCGATCGCGGGGAAGGGCGAGCCATCCGATGATCCGGCAGGCAGGAGGTTCGATGGCCGGCGACATCTCGTTCGACGTGGTCAGTGAGTTCGACGAGCAGGAGCTGCGCAACGCCCTCGACCAGGTGCGACGCGAGATCCAGCAGCGCTACGACTTCAAGGGCGTGCCCGTCGAGCTGACGCAGGCGAAGACCGAGATCACGCTGGTGACCAACGACGAGCATCGGGCGGCCGCTGTCAAGGACCTCATCGAATCGAAGGCGATCCGGCGTAGTCTCAGCCTCAAGATCTTCGACTGGGGCAAGATCGAGCCAGCCGGCGGCAACAAGGTCCGCCAGGTCATCGGGCTGCGGAAGGGCCTCGGTGACGATCTTGCCCGGAAGATCGGCAAGCTCATCCGTGATGAGTTTCCCAAGGTCAAGTCGCAGGTCCAGGGTGAGGCGGTCCGGGTATCGGGCAAGAGCAAGGATGAGCTCCAGCGGGTGATCACCCGCCTTCGCGAGCTGGACGAGCAGGTGCCGCTCCAGTTCCAGAACTACCGTTGAGCGGCGTGACGGACGAGCGGGTCGCGAACCGGGAGCTGGACGCCACCGATCTCGACAGCGAGCAAGGCTCATCGCCCGTCGCCCAGCCGCCCGCCGCACCGATCGCCCAGCCGCCAGCCACACCGATCGCCCAGCCGCCCGCCGCACCGATCGCCCAGCCGCTGGACGCTCCGGCGACGACGCAGGCTGCCGTCGTCTCCGAGCGAACCGCAGAGGCGCCGACGTCCGCCGCGGAGCCGGCGGAGCCCGAGCCCGCGGCGGAGCCCGAGCCCGCGGCGGAGCCCGAGCCCGCGGCGGAGCCCGAGCCCGCCGCGGAGCTGCCGCGCGCCGCGAAGCCTGCTCCTGTGCCGACCGAGCTGCGGACGGCCGGTCGATTCGTGGCCGACGCGCTCCACGCGGCCGGCGTGCGCGTCGTGTTCACGGTCCCTGGCGAGAGCTTCCTCGGCCTGCTCGACGTCCTGGGCGATGTCGGCGTCCGGGTGGTTGCGGCCCGACACGAGGCCGCCGCGGCCTTCATGGCCGAGGCGTACGGCCAGCTCACCGGCCGCCCCGGCGCGTGCCTGGCGACACGCGCCGTGGGAGCGGCGAACCTCGCGATCGGCATCCACACCGCCCGGGCAGACTCGACGCCGATGTTCGCGATCGTAGGTCAGGTCCCGCGGGCGGTCCGCGGCCGCGAGGCATTCCAGGAGGCGGACCTCGCCGGCTCGATCGGTCGCCTCGGCATCCATGCCGTGGAGGTCGACGAGGTCGGGCGACTGCCGGCCGCGATGGCCGAGGCAACGCGACACGTCCTGGGAGGCCGTCCCGGCCCCGTCCTCATCGCCCTGCCCGAGGACCTGCTCGACGAGTCGATGCCCGCCGGGGCATCGGTTGTCCGGGCCAGCCGGGACCGCCCGATCGATCCCGACCCGGACACGATCCGAACCGTGCTCCGCCGCATCACGGCGGCCGACCGCCCGCTCATCCTCGCCGGCGCCGGGGTTCTGCGCTCACGCTCGTCGAGTGACCTGGTCCGCCTGGCCGAGATCCTGGAAGTCCCGGTGATGGCATCCTGGCGCCGCGGTGACGTGTTCCCCAACGACCATCCCCTGTACCTCGGCATGAGCGGGCTCGGGGCGCCGCAAACGGTTCGCGACCGCCTGGCCGCTGCCGACGAGCTGCTCGTCGTCGGCTGCCGCCTCAACGAGATCGCCAGCCATGGCTACACCGTGCCCGCGGATGGGCAACGCTGGACGCACGTCGATCTGGCGCCTCGTTCCGGGGCCGCTGGCCTGTCCGCGCCTGACCTCGCGGTCCCGTCGGATGCCCGGACGTTCCTGCGGCTCGCGACCCGGCTGCTGGCCGGCGCCGTCCACGACCTCGGCCACCTCAACGCCCGTCGTGCCGCGAACGCGGCCGATCGGGCGGCCTGGGAGGCTGCAACGATCGTCGACCAGGACGACTGGGACGGTCCGGGCGTGCATCCCGGGCGGATCGTGGCGACCCTGGGCCGGGTCCTCCCGCCGGAGGCGATCGTCACGACCGACGCCGGCAACTTCGCGGGCTGGCTCGCGCGAGGCTACCGCTGGCGCCGGCCCGGTACCTTCCTGGGTCCGACCTCCGGGGCCATGGGCTACGGCCTGCCGGCCGGGATCGCGGCTGCGCTCGTGCATCGCGATCGACCGGTGGTCGCGGTGGCCGGCGACGGCGGCTTCGCGATGACCATGGCCGAGCTCGAAACGGCCGTCCGGGAGCGCCTGCGCGTCGTCACCCTCGTGTTCGACAACGAGCGCTACGGCACGATCTGGATGCACCAGGATCAGCGCGGCACCGGTCGTGGCGTGGCGACCGACCTCGGACCGATCGACGTGGCGGGCCTCGCCGGTGCCTTCGGCGCTCGCGGCGTCCGCGTCGACGACGATGCCGCCTTCGAGGCGACGCTTCGCGACGCGCTGGAGGCGGACGGGCCGACGGTCATCCACCTCCCGCTCGATCGTCGCTGGGTCTCGGTGGACCGTCGTCCGACGTGAGATCGGCCGGGGGCATCTCGCCGGCGCGATCGACCAAGCGCCGCACGCTTGCGCTGACGCTGGTTCCGGTCATGCTGTGGGCCTGCGGCACCGTGCCGCCCGAGCCCTCCGTCGGTGTTCCGTCGGCTGGGCCGGGCTCGCCCGGGACGTCCCAGTCCTCCGCGCAGCCCGAGGCGTCGCCGGCCGCGCCGGCCCAGCCAGCGGTCAGGCCGGTCGGCTGGTCCGATTGCGGCCGTGGTTTCGAGTGCGGCCAGGTGCTCGTGCCGCGCGACTACGCGGCAGTTGGCGGCCCGGCTCTCATCATTTCCGTCCTCCGCCTCCCCGCTCTCGACCGGACGCGTCGGGTCGGCTCTCTGGTCGTCAATCCGGGCGGACCGGGAGCATCAGGCGTCGACTTCGTCCGCCGCCTCGGCAACATCGTCTTCGACGAGCGGATCCGCAGCCGGTTCGACATCGTTGGCTTTGATCCTCGCGGAGTGAACCGCAGTTCGGAGGTCCGCTGCGTCGACGACCTCGATCACTTCCTGGCGGTCGACTCCACGCCCGACACGTCCGCCGAGCTGGCGACACTGCTCGACGGTGAGCGGGCGTTCGCGGAGGGCTGCCAGCGCCGAAACCCGGAGCTGCTGCCCTTCCTCGGAACGGAGAACGTCGCGCGCGATCTCGACGTGCTGCGCCAGGCGCTCGGCGACGCCCGGTTGACCTACATCGGCTTCTCCTACGGTACGCTCATCGGGGCGCTGTACGCCCAGATGTTCCCGGATCGCATCCGCGCCCTGGTGCTGGACGGAGCCGTCGATCCGTCTCTTGACCTCGCCGCCCTGAGCGAGGGCCAGGCGGTCGGTTTCGAAGGCGCGCTGCGCCGATTCCTGGCCGACTGTGCCCGCCAGCGTTCCTGCCTCTTTCATCACGGCGGCAAGCCCGAGCCGGCCTTCGACAGGCTGATGCGACACATCGAGGCGCGATCTCTTCCCGCCACGCGACTGGGCGACTCCCGCCGCGTCGGCCCGGGCTATGCCTGGAGCGGCATCGCCGGCGCCCTCTACTCCCGGGACTCGTGGCCGGTCCTGGCCGCCGGGCTCGCTCTCGCCGAGGCGGGCGACGGGTCGCTCTTCCTGCTCCTGGCCGATCCGCTCAACGGCCGCAATTCCGACGGTGGCTACTCCAACCTCATCGACGCCCACCGGGCGGTCGTCTGCCTCGACTTCCCGGCGCCGCGGGACCCGGCGGCCTACCAGGCGTGGGCCAAGGCCTGGGTCCGCAAGGCCCCGCATTTCGGCGCCCTGCTGGCCTTCAGCGACGTGGGCTGCGCCTACTGGCCGATCGCCCCCACCCGCCAGCCGGCGCCGGTCTCGGCTCCCGGTGCGCCGCCGATCGTCGTCATCGGATCGAGCGGCGACCCGGCCACGCCGTACCACTGGTCGGTCGCCCTGTCGCGCCAGCTGAGCTCCGCGATCCTCATCACGCGGCGCGGCGAAGGGCACACCGGCTACGCCGCGAGCACCTGTGTCGAGAAGGCGGCCAACGCCTACCTGATGGATCTCACCGTTCCGAAGGCAGGCCTGGCCTGCGCCTGACGACGTTCACGAGACGAGAAGTTCGAAATTCGTGCGCGGTGGCGTCGCGACCCGTGACATTCGCCTCGACGGCCTCACCTGCCTGCGATACCGTTGCGTTCATACCATCGTGTGACTGAGCTGTTCGGCCCGGCGCCGGCCACCACCGGAGGATCGCCATGGCACGCACGCCCCTGCTTCGATCCCTCGTCCAGCTCGTGACCGATCATGCGGCCGCACAGGAGCGCATGCGCCGGCCGGACGACATCCGAGCCGAACGCGCCGAGGCACGCGACCGCCGCGTCCGTGACGGAATCAGTCGCCGCGACTTCCTGGCCGGATCGGCGGCGGCCGGCGCGGCGCTCGCCCTGGCGGGCACGACCGGGTTCGCGCCACGGGTCCGCGCGGCCGGTCCGCGGATCGCGATCGTCGGGGGCGGCATCGCCGGCCTGACCGCCGCACTCACCCTCGCCGACAAGGGCGTCGCGTCGACCGTCTACGAGGCGGCCGATCGTATCGGCGGCCGGATGCACTCGGACGCCCGCGGCTACTGGCTCGACGGCCAGACCAGCGAGTGGTGCGGCGAGCTCATCGACTCGAACCACAAGACGATCCTTTCGCTCGCTCAGCGCTACCGCCTGGCGACGGTCGACCTTCTCGGAGCCGAGCCCAACGGCGCGGAGGACACGTACCGCTTCTTCGGGGAGTACTACCCCAAGGAAGAGGCGGACAGCGACTTCCAGCGGATCCACCAGGCCCTCCAGCGCGACGTCTGGGCGGCCAGCTACCCGACCCTCTACAACCTCAACACGCCGGGCGGCGTGATCCTCGATCACATGAGCGTCTATGACTGGATCGAATCGCGCGTCCCTGGCGGCCACACCTCGCCCATGGGTGGCCTGCTGGACATCGCCTACAACATCGAATATGGCGCCGAGACCACCGACCAGGCGTCGCTCAACCTGGTCTACCTGCTGGGCTACAAGGCACGGCCCGGGAACTTCTCGATCTTCGGCCTGTCCGATGAGCGCTATCACATCGCCGGCGGCAACGAGCGCCTGCCCCAGGCCATCGCCGCCGACATCTCGGCGCGTGGGTCGGCCATTCGCACCGGCATGCGGATGACCGGGATCGCGAGACGGAGCGACGGGACCTACGCGCTGAGCTTCGACGGGGTCAGGAACCCGGTGATTGCCGACCAGGTGGTGCTGGCGCTGCCGTTCGCGGTGCTGCGGACCCTCGACTACCGTCGGGCGGGCTTCGACGATCTCAAGGACACGGCCATCCAGGACCTGGGCCGGGGCCGCAACGACAAGCTCCAACTCCAGTTCGACTCGCGCCTGTGGAATGGGACCGGGCCATGGCCGGGGATCAGCAACGGCAGCAGCTATGCGGATACCGGCTACCAGAACACGTGGGACGTGTCGCGCGGCCAGGCCGGCTCGAGAGGCATCCTCGTCGACTACACGGGTGGCGACGTCGCCGGTTCCTTCAGTCCATCGACGCCATACTCGGACGCCTCGAGCGCCCTGGTCGTGTCGTACGCGACCGCGTTCCTCGGCCAGCTCGAGCCCGTGTTTCCGGGGATCTCGGCGCTCTGGAACGGGAAGGCGACGCTGTCTGCGCCGGCGCTCGATCCGAATCTCAACTGCTCCTACTCGTACTGGCGGGTGGGCCAGTACACGGCCTTCAGCGGCTACGAGAAGGTTCGCCAGGGCAACGTCCACTTCGCCGGCGAGCACTGCTCGCAGGACTTCCAGGGCTTCATGGAGGGTGGCGCTTCCGAGGGCGCCCGGGCGGGCGGCGAGATCCTGACTGACATCAAGTTCGGCTGAGGCGAACCGACGCCGGGCGGCCGCGGGGGACCCGAACTTGCCGATCGCGCAGCGGCCTTGTTCGTGGACCATGGTCTATTCCCGTCACGGTGGCCTATTCCATGGTGAATGAGCGGCGCATCATGTGGGCGTGCCAACCGGCTCCGCACGCCACCTCGTGCCGCGAACACGCTCGCTCGTGATCGATCCTATTCATGCTGGAATACTGCCGAGCCGCCGGCCGAGCGAGGCCGTCCGCCCGGCCGAAATCGCTCACGCGTGAACGGCACGGGAGTGGTGCAGGCGCGCAACCCCAGTTGGCGGCCGGCCCACGGCCCAACTGGGTGGTAGTGGGCCGTCCGCCGGAACGGCAGGCTGGCCAAACAGCCATCAGCGTCGTGGGTCGCCGTGACCCGCCGGGGATGGAAGCATGTCTGGGAGTAGCCGCGATGCGGACGGTCGCCAGGGTCCTGACGTCGATCGGTCGGCCGGTCGCGCTGGCAACCCTGCTGGTCGGCGGCCTGGCACTCGCGACGGTCGTATCGCCTCTTCGCTCGGTGGTACCGGCGGCCTTCGCGGCCGATCCGGAGACGGTCGACTTCACGGCGGACGGCACGACCGGCGTCGCACCGCTGACCGTCAGCTTCAGCGGCTCCTCGACGGGCGCGCCCTCCTCGTGGGCCTGGACCTTCGGCGACGGAGCCTCAGGCGAGGGCCAGAACCCCACGCACACCTACGAAGCGCCCGGAACGTATACCGTCGCGCTCACAGCGACGTTCGAAGACGGTTCGAACGCGAGCCTGACCCGCGCCGACCTGATCACGGTCACCGACCCACGGCCGGAGCCGGTCGCCGCATTCACGGTCACGGGCACGACCTTCATCGCCGGCCGGCCGGTTGCCTTCGTCAACACGTCGACGGGCGACCCGAAGCACTTCACCTGGACGTTCGGCGATGGCACGAGCTCGACCGAGCCCCAGCCCACGCACACCTACGCGGCCGCCGGCACGTTCACGATCACCCTCACGGCCAGGAGCGGCGCCACCAGCTCCATCGCCAGCCGGTCCTTGTTCGTCATCCCGGCCTGGACCGGCAAGATCAACCTCTATCGCAGTGGCGTCTTCTCGACCCAGGCGACGTACACCTGGTGCGTGCCGACGTCGGCGCAGATCATGACCAACATCATCCGCAGGCGGTCCGTCCACAGCTCCACCGAACAGAGCGCCTGGTACAGGCTTGGCCGGAGGCTCAACCGCTACACGTATTCCTACCCGGGGGTCGATCCGCAGGGCTTTGCCGGCATCCTGAACACAGTGGGCGTCGGGCCCTACCGGGTCTATGCCGGCAACGGCTACCAGACGACCCTGCGCTACGCCGCCAGACGGATGCGCCTCACCGGCAAGCCGGTCGGGCTCTTCGTCAGCGCCGGCCATCACGCCTGGGTGCTCAACGGGTTCCTGGCGACCGCCGATCCGGCGGTGACCAGCAACTACACGGTCACCTCGGTCTATGTCATGGGGCCGCTCTGGCCGAAGCAGACTCGCGGCTACTACGACATGGCCCCCAACAAGCGACTCACGAACGCGACGTTCGGCCGCATCCTGACCCGCTATGACGATCGGATCCGGACGATCTGGGATTACCGCTACGTGATCGTCGTCCCCTAGGCTTAGCATCGCTTCGCACTGGCTCCGCGGCCGATCGAATCGCTCGAGGTGATTGGGCCACCTGCACGAAGCCAGAGGGGCTGGCACATGCGCATTCGTCTTGGGGAGAGGCAGATGGAGCCGGAGGACGTGACCGCGCGCGTGTCTGGCCCGTCCGCGCCCGGACCGGCGCCTCGCGCGTGGGTCCGCGTTCGCGGCCTCCTGTCGGCGGCGCTGCCCCGGGGCGCCATCATCCTGTCCGTCCTGACCTTCGGCGGTTACGCCATGGGACTCGTCCGCGACCGGCTGTTCGCGCGGACATTCGGCGCCGGCCCGGAGCTCGACGCCTACAACGCCGCCTTCGTCCTGCCCGAGCTCGCGCTCGACGTCCTCGTGGCGGGCGCGCTCGTCGCCCCGTTCGTGCCGGTCTTCACGGGGCTGAGAGCCGAGGCAGACGAGGCGGCCCGCGCATTCGGGCGGACCGTCCTCACGCTGGCGGTCGTCGTCATGGCCGTCGTCGCCGCGTTGTTGTTCGTGTTCGCCTCGCAGACCGTCGCGATCATCGCGCCCGGGTTCCAGGGCGCCCAGCGCGAGCTCTACGTCGACCTCTTCCGGGTCATGTGCGTGACGCCGGTCATCTTCGCCGCGTCGATCGTCCTGGGCGAGATCCTGGTTGCCGAGCGGCGGTTCGTGGCGTACGGGCTCGCGCCGCTCCTGTACAACGGCGGCATCGTCGCGGGGACCGCGCTCCTGGCGGATCGACTGGGCATCGCCGCCGCCGCCATCGGGGCCGTCGTGGGCGCGCTGGCCCATCTCACGATCCGTATCGTGGGGATCAGCAGGACGAGCTTCCGGCCACGGCCGAGCCTGGCTCTCCGGACCCGCGGCCTGGGAACGTTCCTTCGGCTGATGGTCCCGAAGATGGTGAGCCACCCGATCGAGCCGCTCACCTTCCTCTACTTCACGTCGCTCGCCTCGACTCTCGCCGCCGGCTCGGTCAGCTCGGTCAGCTTCGCCCGGAACTTCCAGAGCGTACCGGTCAGCCTCATCGGCGCCTCCTTCGCGATCGCGGCGTTTCCCGCGCTGTCGGCGGCGGCGGCCATTGGCGACCGGCGCGGATTCAGCCGCGTGCTGGGCACGAACCTCGTGACGATCGCGGTCCTGTCCACTGGCGCGGCGGTCGGGCTGTTCGTCCTGAGCGGGCTGGCCATCCGGATCCTGCTGGGCGGTGACGCCTTCGACGAGGAGGACATTGTCCGCACCACGAGCATCCTGGCGGTGTTCGCGATCGCGGTTCCGCTCGAGAGCCTCACCCACCTGCTCAGCCGGGCGCTGTACGCGACCAGCAACACGATCCTGCCGACGCTCGCCTCGGTCGTGGGCTTCGTCGCGATCGTGCTCGCCGCCGACAGGCTCGCCCCGACGATCGGCCTGGCGGCGATCCCCGTCGGCTTCGCGGTCGGCATGGCCGCCAAGGTGGCCATCCTCGCCCTCACGCTCGCGCCGCGCGTCGCGAGGATGGGACGGGCGCCCGAGCCGGCGCGGCGCATGGACGAGGAGCGGCGCGTGTGGCAGATCCCGCGGGCCGGCCTCGCGCGGCGACGGCTCGCACCGCTTGCCATGACCGTGGCCCTCGCCGCGCTCGCCGTGGGGGTCGTCCACTCGACCGGCGAAGCCCTCTCGGGTGCCACGCTCGGGGTCGCCCCGCTGGTCACGCCCTGGGCGCGCGTGAATCCACCCGCGAACGCCGGATCGCCCATTCCCTCGGCCGCCGGGCCCGGCGGTCCGGTCCCATCGGGCGAGCCTGCCGCGTCGGCCTCGCCCAGGCCACGACCGGGCCCGTTCTCCATGGACCTCTACGAGCGCGGGGACTTCGTCGGGGAGTTCCGGGACATCTGGTGCCTGCCCGCCGCGATGCAGACAGCCATGAACATCATGGACGTCGGTGCCGACACGAGCAGGACGACCCAGGAACGGCTGTTCGATCTGACCCGCTCGCTCGCGCCGGCACCGGACGGCGCGGCTGAGCCGGAGGCGTGGGCCATGGGGCTCGCCCAGCTCGGCTACGGCGAGTACGAGGTGAGGGCCCAGCCGTCGATCAAGTCCGCGATCCAGGTCGCGGCGAAGCAGATCCGGCTCACCAACCGCCCGGCCGGCCTGATGGTCTGGCGGGGCGCCCACACGTGGACGATGTCCGGCTTCACCGCGACCGCCGACCCCGCGGCAACAGATGCGTTCACGGTCACCGCGGTCCGGATCGAGGACGTCTGGTACCCGCGGTTCTCCAGGCTGTGGGGCTATTCGCGAAAGCCCGATGCGCTCGTTCCGGTCGCCGCGCTCCCGGAGGACTTCCTGCCCTGGCACCGGCCACGTGGCTCCTACCCCGCCAAGGAAGGCAAGTTCGTCATCATCGTTCCGACGTGACCGGGCGCCGACGGCCGGATCGCGGAGGTGGTGGCATGCCACGCCGACCCCTCGTCCTGGTCGTCCTGGTCGTCCTGACTGCGTCCGCGGTCGCATGCCAATCCGGTGCTCCCTCGATCGCAGGGCCGGCAGGCGCCGGCTCTTCGCCGGCGGCCGCGTCCTCCGGCGCCACGCCTGCCAACGCCACGTCCGCAGGCCCCACGCTCGCCAGCTCCAACCCAGCCGCCCTCACGGCAGCGCCGACCGGCGGGGTCCTGTTCGACGACTTCTCGTATGCGGAGGTTGCGGGCCTCGAGCGAAACGGCTGGATCGTCCGGGGCCACGCCGGCTGGCCGGGCGCCCGCGGCGCCGTCTGGTCGAGAGTCGCTGTGTCGTTCGCGGAAGATTCTGCGCGCCCGGGAAATCGGCTCGCGAGGCTCGTGGCCTCGACGGACGGCACGCCACGGGGCACGGTCCAGGCTCAGCTCTGCCAGCAGCGCAAGTTCCGGGAGGGTACCTATGCAACCCGGATCCGCTTTCACGGCGACCCCCTCGGAGGTCCGGACGGTGACGGCGTCGTGGAATCGTTTTACACGATCAGCCCGCTGAAGGACATGGACCCGGCGTTCAGCGAGCTCGACTTCGAATACCTGCCGAACGGCGGTTGGGGCCGAACGGGCAGCGTCCTGTGGGCGAACAGCTGGGAGACCGCCCGAATCGAGCCGTGGTTCCAGGACAACGACGCGACCGCGGTCGACGGCTCCATGGCTGGGTGGCATACGCTCGTCGTCCAGGTGGTGGACGGTACGAACCGCTTTTTCGTCGATGGGGCGCTCATCGCCGAGCACGGCGGCGACTACTACCCGGAATCGGCGATGTCCATCAACTACAACCTGTGGTTCATCGCCGCTGAGGTCCTCCCGTCCACGGAGGGCCGCCGCTACGCGGACGACATCGACTGGGTCTATCACGAGGTCGGCGTGGCCATCTCTCCAGCTCAAGTGGATGCGCGAGTTGACGGCCTACGAGCGGCCGGCTCGGCGTTCAGCGACGGCGTACCGGCCTGGTCACCGCCCCTCGCCTCGCCATGTGACCTGTAACGATGCCACGCCTCCGGTTGGGGCTCGTCGGCACGGGCTGGATCACGGGGCTTCATCTCGCCTCGCTCGGCCGTCTGGGCCGGTCAGACCTGGTGGGCGTGGTATCCGGCACGATTCAGCGCGCAGCGGCAATCGCCGGCACCTGGGGCGGCTCCCCGTACACGGACGTTCGCCAGATGCTCGAGCGGGAACACCCCGACGCGGTCTATGTCTGCCTGCCGCCCCATCGCGCCACGGCGACCTGCGAGCTGCTCGTCGAGCGAGAGGTCCCGTTCCTGACCGAGAAGCCGCTGGCGGCGGATGAGGCGGACGCGCGTCGCGTGGGCGCCGCGCTGCGCGATCGGAGTCTCGTCACGGCGGTCGGCTACAACTGGCGCGGCCTCGACTTCCTGCCGATCGTCCGCGACCGGCTGGCTGAACGGCCGCCACGCCTGGTGCTGGGTCGCTGGACGGGCCGGCTGCCGTCGCCCGCCTGGTGGCGCCACGTCGCCGAGAGCGGCGGACAGATCGTGGAACAGGCGACCCACCTGTACGACACGGCGCGATTCCTCGTCGGGGAGGCGCACGTGGTGGCGGCATCGTCGGCGGGCTCACCCCGGCTGGACCTGCCCGACGCGGACGTCGACGTCGTCGCCAGCGCACTTCTTCACTTCGAGAGCGGGACGATCGGGACGTTCGTCAACACCTCCATCCTGGGCTCGGACCAGGTCGAGCTCGATCTGCTCTCGGACGGGCGCCGGACGACGATCCGGATGCACCCTGGCCCGAGCGGTCCGGGCTGGGACTTGACGCTCGACGACGGCGCGGGCGAGCGCACGATCGAGACGCGGCGCGATCCCTATGACGTCCAGGCAGAGGCGTTCCTCGACGCGGTCACTGAACGCGATCCCGATCGCGTCCTGTCGAGCTACGCCGACGCCCTCGTCACGGACCGGCTCGTTCGATCGGTCGTGGCGGCGACCGGATCCAGGGGCTGATCGGACCGCGCCCCCCGCGAGGTAGACTGCTGGCTCGCGACGCAGCCAGCGGGTCACGCGGCAGGACCGCCAAGGAGGTCCAGATGAACCAGCTCCTCGTCGTCGCATTCGACCATTTCGACGATGCGCGAACTGCGATGACGCGCCTCAGATCCCTGGAGCGGGAAGGCAAGATCCGCTTCGAGGACACCGCCATCGTGGAGCGCGACCCGGATGGGACCGCCCATGTCAAGAACGAGATCAGTGGCACCACGGAAACGGCCGCGGTGATCGGAGCACTCGTCGGCGGACTCGTGACCTTCGTCTTTCCGCCGGCCGGCATCGCGATCGGGGCGGCCCTCGGGGCGGCCGTTGGGAGGGTGCTTGACACGGGTGTCAGCGACGAGTTCGTCGACGAGGTCAAGAAGACGCTCCGACCCGGCCGCTCGGCGCTGTTCCTCGTCGTGAAGGAGTCCGATGCGGACGCGACGCTGGCCGCCCTCCGCCCGTTTCAGGGCGATGTGATTCAGACGACCCTGCCGAGCGAGACCGAGGAGGCGCTCCGCCAGGCCCTCGATTAGATGTGATTCACAGCCGCGCTCGCTCGAGCGGTCGGGAGCAGGCCGCGCCCTGACCGGCGCGGCCCGGATCCCGATCGAGTCGTGCTCAGACGCCGCGAGAGGCCGACAGGTGGTCCTGCTGGAGCCGGTCCAGCAGGACGCCCCTCCTCGTCCGGGTCAGGCAGATCCGGAGGCGCGTCGCCTCGGTCTGGCGCCGCTCCGGCCGTTCGAGCCGACCGACGCCCTCGCGAAACGCAACGGCAATGTCCGGGTGAAGGTTGGTTCGGTGGCGTTTGAACATGTCGGACAGCCTGTACGCGGTGGTGCGTGCGGGCAACCCTCCCGATCGGCCCATCGGAACACCGGACGATAGTGCCGGCACGGAGGCTCGCGACCGTATGGGGTCGATGCCGCACCAAAGGCGGATGGAGACGGATCAGCCCTTCACGACCCCGAGTGGCAGCAGGCGGGTGAGTAGATCGGCAGCCGGGCGCCCTCGATGATCTCCATCGCGACATTCTCCATACATCGAGATCGGCCGGCCCAGGCCGCATAATCACCCGGATGAACGAGCCCGCGGTCCCCATCCGCACGCAACCTGAGCTTGCGAGCTCCGACGCGTTGCAGGCCGGCCGCGACGCGCTGGCCCGCCACCAATGGCAGGAGGCGTACGAGCTCCTGGATCGAGCGGACCGCGAGGGAAGCCTCTCGGGCGCCGATCTCGAATCCCTGAGCGAGGCGGCGTTCTTCGCCGCCCACGCAGACCGCGAGTCCGAGGTCAGGGAGCGGGCCTTCAAGGCATATCTGGCCGAGGGCAACCCGCTCCGCGCCGCCAGCGTGGCCATGGACCTGGCCCACCGGCACACCATGGCCGGCAGGCATTCGATCTCTTCGGCCTGGATGCGGCGTGGTGAGCGACTGCTGGAAGGCGAGGCGGAGAGCTACGCCCACGGCTACCTGGCGCTCATCCGCAGCGACCGCGCCCGCAATGCCGGCGACATCAGCACCGCTCTCGAAGAGGCCGACGAGGCGGTCCGGATCGCGACGCGCACCGGTCACGCGGACCTCCATGCCACGGCCCTGCTCGAGCTGGGTTCCCTGAAGATCGCCACGGGCGCGACATCCGAGGGCTTCGAGCTCATGGAGGAAGCGACCGTCGCCGCGGTGAACGGCGAGCTGTCCCCGATCACGACCGGCGTGACCTGCTGCCGGATGATCGCGGCCTGTCGCGACCTGACCGATTACCAGCGGGCGAGCGAGTGGACCGAGGCCACCGACCGCTGGTGCGAGCGGCAGTCGGTTTCCGGGTTTCCAGGCGTGTGTCGGGTCCATCGGGCGGAGGTCGTCGCCGTCAG